>SDBV01008109.1_pt1 | contig 14222 bp, 14 predicted proteins | sample 2277081 | NCBI WGS metagenome assembly SDBV01 (sample SAMN10402039, study PRJNA504765) | marine sediment metagenome | isolation source: marine sediment core GS10_PC15, 223 cmbsf | place: Arctic Ocean: Southern Knipovich Ridge | collected 2010
GCCTCTATATATGAGAAGTTCTTCAACCGCATCTATCGATACATACTAGTGCGGGTGAACAATCGCGAGATCGCGGAAGACCTTAGCGGCCTGACCTTCTTGAAATTAGTCGAGCGCATAGGGGGCTTCCGGTGGCGGGGAGCAGGCTTCACGCCGTGGCTTTTCCGAATAGCCCATAACGTAGTGGTCGATCATTTTCGCCGGCAGCGGGAGATCGCCGACCCCGAGCTTCTCAGGAGCGCAATCGGCTCCCTAAACGGCACAAAGGAGCGGGGTCCGCAAGAGGCGGTCTTGGCCGACGAGACTCTGCAAGAGGCGCTGATGGCGCTGATGGAGATCGGCGAAGACCAGCGACAGGTGATCATATTGCGCTTGGTGGCGGGCTTATCAGGACGGGAGACGGCCGAGGTGCTAGACTTGACTGAAATAAATGTACGAGCCCTGCAACATCGGGGCCTGGCGGCAGTCAGAAAAAGGATGCGGGTGAATATCAATGGTTGACCCCGAAGATCCGAATAACGGAATAGACGGCTCGTTGACGGAGATCGAAACCGACGACCACGTCGATGGCGAATTGGCCACGACGGCCGCCGTTCTCGCCCGCCTAAAGGAAATCGAGCCGAATGACCGAATACGAAAGGAACTGAAAGAAGCCTACCTGGCTAAGGTGGCAGTCCACGAAAGACGGCCGCGCTTTTTGGCCGCCCGACGCGTCGCCGCTTTGGCCGCTGCCATCCTGCTATCATCCGGCGGGGCCGTCTACGCCGCTAACGACGCGATGCCCGACGATGCTCTCTACCCGGTCAAGCGCGTAGCGGAAACCGCCGCCCTCTCCGTCACCTCCGGTAAAACTCGGGCTCACCTGGAAAATGTCTTCGCCCGTAAGCGCCTGCGCGAGGCCGGATACTTGCTCGGCACAAAAACCAGGGCGGCGAAGAAATCTGACGCGATCGAACTGTTGGAAGAGGCCCGTGAGGAAGGCGACCGCGGTCTGAAGAACAAGGTCGACGAGCTCTTGGAGCGTGTCGGTCAAAACAACGAGTCAAGGACTGGGCCGAAAGAGGAGCGGGATAATCCGGGCCAGGGCAGAGCAAAAGAAGCCCCCGGGCGTCTCAAGGCGAAGCCCGAAGCCGCACGCGGCCGATAGACTGCCACCCTTTTGCGACGCTAAAGATGATCTAGCGTTCGCGAAGCGATATGGCCAGGATCGCAATGTCGTCCGCAAGGACACAATTCCGACGGTCTGACAGCTCTCCCAGGATCAGTTCCGGAATCCTCTTTACGATTCCCTCGCTTCCAATAATGAACTGCAACAGCGCCTCCTCGCCAAAGAACTCAGAACCGCACCTGGCCTCCGTAACGCCATCGGTATAAAGAATGAGGATATCGCCATGGTCGAGCATCTCTTCGTCTTCGACGAATTCGAATGCATCGGCTACCCCGATGACCGGAGAGCGGGTCTGCAGCAGCGCCGCGCTCCCCCGCTTTTTCTTGAGCATAGCCGGCGGATGACCGGCGGCGCAGTAGTTAAGCAAACCGGACTTCGTCTGGAGGATACCGAAAAACAGAGTAACGAATGAAGATGATGACGACGCTCTGACAAGCATTTCGTTTGCCATTGCCACCACCTCGGCCGCCGAGCCGTGCTCGTACGCGTAAGCCCTGATCGTATTCTTTACCAGCGACGTTAAAGTGGCCGCCTCCAAGCCCTTGCCGGACACATCGCCAATGACGATCCCGACCCGATCGTCTTCGAGCTCGAAGAGATCGTAGAAATCGCCGCCGGCCTTGGCTCGATCCATCGTCGTCGACCGATATACGTGGGCTGATTCAATCCCCGGCATCTCTTCCGGCACCATGAGCAGCGCTTCTTGAAGCGTGTCCGCGATATTCTGTTGCGTCGCGTAGAGGCCGGCGCTCTCCCTTGCCATCGAGATCGAGGTCGACACCTTATTGGCAAAATCTATCTGGGCCGTCGAGAACACCGCGGCGGTCGTGGTTCGATAAAAATCGATCACGCCCACAACGCGTCCTCCGGCGATCATTGGAGATGCGATAAACGATCGGAAACTGCGCTCGCGAACATAGTCTCGATCAACCCGCTCATCGTTGAAGGCATCGTGACTGACAAAGATTTCCCGAGCCTCTATCGCTTTTGCCGCACACTTGGCTTCGTCCAGGCTCACGCGCGCACCCGCTCGGATACCCGGAAGTCCAAGGACATGCGACAGAACCCAATGACCGTTCTCGCGTAAGAACACGGTCGAGGCGTCACAGCCAAGGCTCTCGGTCGATTCCGCCATCACCCGGCCCAGGACCTCGCTAAAATCAAAAGTTGAACTGACGAGTGCGTCGACCCTAATGAGCGCTTCGCTCAACTCCTGCGCCCGCTCCCGTATGCCGGCTTCCGACTTAAGTCGTTCGTTCGCCGCCGCCAACTCGGCAGTCCGTTCTTCGACCTGCCTTTCAACGATCGCGTAGGCCTCTCTCAGGGAATCCTCGGCCTGCTTGCGAGTGGTTATCGATAATGTCAACGGCTTAAAAACTAAGAAATACAGAACGGGAAAGAGAAGTCCGGTCAAGATCAGGCTATCGATCAGCCCGACACCTAAAGGTGAAAGTTCCGACAGAGCGCGCCCGAGAACGAGCATGATGCCAAGCTCGGTTACGAAAACTATGACGGTCATCAGCGCCAGCAGACGCACCGCTACAGATTTGGACTCCACGCATCATATCTTCCCGGCTCGCGCGGGCGTAAAAATCGGGATTCGCCGCGTTACTCGACGAGTGCGTAGAAATGAGAGAAAGCGGCACCGAAATCGACTGGGCCGATCCGCGCGTCCTTGTATTGTTCGCGGCTGCTCACCAGTGCCTCTTCGAGGTCTTTGGAGCGAATACCGTAACGGCACGACAGGTAGGCTTCTAGAAAAGCCGCCAGTTTATCGCATAGCTCGATAGCGCGCCCATCGATGGGGGCACATGCCGCGTCATTATATTCCCCAGCCATTTTCTCATCAGTCACACCGTATTCAATCCTCTGGCCAATACGCACGCGATTCTCGAATTCGTCCTCCACAAAATACCGCATATCCGCATGCCAGGATGGGGGCAGCAAGGGCAGTATACGCTCCTTCAGCTGGCGAGTCTCATATTCCTTGATGATGCCTTCAAGGCCGGTGACGGACTTCTTCACTGGTGAGATGATATCGCGGGTCAGCACTTCAGGCAGGTCGTGAAAGAGGCCGGCATAGAAATTGTTGACGGCCCTAGCAGGCACTGTCCCCAGTCGCAGAGAAACCAGATAGGCCATGGTCGCCACCACCCCCATGTGCCCAAGGACGGTCGTCTTGGGAATACGCGGAGTGTGGGCCCACCGCTGCTGGAAGCGGAGTTGGCCGCAGAGGTCTATGAATCCAAATGATTTCTTGCCGAGCAAGATCTTGCGCACGCCGATCAGATCATAATGATCCTCAACCTGGTTCTCGATACCCGCCTTTGTCTCCTCAATGTCATAGATAAAAGAGTTGGCGCTGTAGATTATGCGAAACTCCCAACTGGTAGCGAGATAGTGCGCCGCCCCCAGCACCGCTTTCTCCCGGCGCGCGTAATCGTCATCAAAGAGATACGTTTCGAAATTGGCCGCAAACCCCGCCGGCGCCTCATCGAGGTCCTCGCGGAGCTGCTCTAATATCCACCGCTTCAGGTCGTCACTCTTCTCGGCCACCATCTCACGGAAGACCGCCGGTTTTATATCGGTCATCACCGCCCGCTGGAGGAGTTCAAAGATAGAACCTTCGACTATCTTGGCCCAATCGATCTCGCCCCCGTCGTCCTCTTCGAACCGGGCCACGACGTAGGCAATAATCATCTTATGGGCTTGTTTATCCAGCTCGGTCAGTTCGACCGGGCGCACATGGTCGTTCCACCGCTGGATACTGGCCGGGGCGTAGAGCCTTTCAAGAAGGGCGAAACTCTTCATGCGCCAAGTATAGGCTAACTAGGACGTTCTTGCGTCCTCGTCAGCGACTAAACCGGCGCTCTCGATATCATCCTGCATCAATTGAAATCCGGGGGAGACGCTGCGAAAGAGTGTCTCCGGCAGACTGCGCTTCTCCCACGACAGAATATACTCGCAACATTCGTCGCCCTCGCAAGCACATCTGACTTTGCTCGATTGCACGTTCTTCGCGAATATGGAGGAGAAACCGACTAGTCCCCCCTCGCTGAAATCACAGATGAGCACGCTTCGCGTCCCCGTTTGATCTACATATCGGATGCGGGCCCGCATCCCGGTGTCTTTATTGAAATCGTCGAACACGACTCTCTTGACTCTGTTGAGGCGAGCGGAGATATCGGCCGTCCGAGTCATGAGCCACTCTGGGTGAACCGCCAAGAGCCTTATCAGCCAACCTAATTGACCGGATACTTTAGAGCTATAGATTGTCCGCCCGACCCAGAAAAGGGGGCGCTCGCCACCAATGAGGCGGGCAACGTTTTTAAATATGCGTAATGACAGGTCACTCGAGACCCAATTCCCGTGGTTCCTGAGATACTCCAGATTCACGGGAAGAATCTCGCCGTTCTTTTCTTCGATCAAATACTCGGAATTGCCGAGAACGCCATCAAGGACCGTTTCCGCCGGGAAACCGCAATCGGCCATGAACCTCAGGATCTCCGCCTGTTGAACACAGTTGACCTCGCAATTCATTGTTTGTTGGACCTCAGCCATCTCCCCACCGCCGGAGCTCTTTGCCAGTATTGTCTTGAATGCGAGCGCCCGAATTTGCCGAGCTCGAGTATTACGCTAGTAGATGACTCATCAGTCGTCAAACAACAAACCCCTCTACAGTACCGGATAAAACCCCTCCAAAGACCGATGTGGGCGCCTGGCGCCGGGAGTACGGTTAGAACAACACAAGACAACGACGAAAGGAGTTTCCATGCCTAACGCACAGACCAAAGTTTTCCCTGCCCAGCCGGACCAGCTGGAATCGATCATCACTACCGAACGATTGACAAAGGTCTACGACACCGGCGATCTGAAGGTCGAGGCGCTTAAAGGGATCGACCTGACGGTCGAGAAGGGCGAGATGGTCGCCATCATGGGGCCGAGCGGGTGCGGCAAGACGACGCTGCTCAATTGCCTGTCCGGGATCGACGAACCCACCAATGGCAAAGTCCATATAGAAGGCCAGGACCTCTACCGGTTGCGCGACCGCGCCCGCACCGGTTTCCGGGCCAAGAATATGGGTTTCATCTTCCAATTCTTCAACCTGCTTCCAGTCCTGAGTGTGGTCGAAAACGTAGAACTGCCTCTCTTGGTGGCCGGCACCGGTTCCGGTCCGGCACACAAAAAAGCAATTGAAGAGCTCGACCGGTTGGGCCTAGCCGATCAAGCCGGAAAGCGGCCGGCCGAACTGTCGGGCGGACAGCAGCAAAGAGTCGCTATCGCCAGGGCCCTCGTCAATGATCCGGCGATCGTCTGGTGCGACGAACCGACCGGTAATCTCGACTCAGAGACAGCGGACCAGATCATGGACGTCCTTTGCCGTCTCAACCAGGAAAAACAGCAGACATTTGTCGTTGTAACCCACAGCGATGAAGTCGGCGATCGCGCCGACCGGATCATCAGGATGCGCGACGGTCGTATCCGCGCCCACTAGGAAGGAGGAGCAACGATGAAAACACTATTTGGTATGCCAATCGAAAGCCTCCTGGTGGGGCTGACAGCTACGCTCTTCTTGGGGCTGGGTTTCTTGGCCCTGGCCGCCTGGCGTAACCGCGTTCTGTTCTGGATCGGGGTGAGAAATATCTGGCGCCGCCCCGCGCAGACCGGTCTGATCGTCCTCGGCTTGATGCTGGCCACTCTGCTCATCTCATCCGCGTTGGTCACGGGCGATACGATCAGCTATTCGATCGAAAACAGCGCCGTCGACATATTGGGAGAAACCGACCTGATCGTCCAACCAAGAACCCAGGAGGGAGCAAACCCGACTGCGGCCGGCCGGGACGACAGCTATATTCAGCCGAAGATGTATACAAAAGTCGCCCAGGCTCTAGAAAAGGATGATTTGATCGACGGTCTGACGCCGGCGATACAGGAAAACCTGCCGGCCGCCGTCACGGACAAACGCCTCCATCTGCCGAACCTGCAATTGCTGGGTCTAGCCGATGACTACGGGAAATCATTTGACGCCCTTCAAACAGAGAACGGCCCCTTGACCATATCCGCTCTCGCTGCCGACGAGGCCTATCTTAGTGCCGACGCCGCCGAGAAGCTCGAAACGAAAACAGGCAAAGAGATCGACATCTTCACTACCGCCGGGCCGAAAACGATCACCGTCGCCGGCATCTACACCGAAGGAGGCAAACCGGCGACCGGACCGGCCATGGTAATGGGTCTGGCCGCAGCCCAGGATCTTTTAAAAACAGACGAAGGCTTCAACGCTATCCTGATCTCGGGAAAGGGAGATGGAGTTGCCGGAGCGGAGCATTCCAATTCCATCAAGAAGCGCCTCCGCCCCATTCTCAAAGGCACCGGCTTCGAAGTGGACCCGACCAAGCAAGAGGCGCTCGATGAGGCCGAGGAAGTTTCAGCGATGTTCACCGGCATATTTCTGGTCTTCGGCCAATTCTCTATGGTCGCAGGCATCATGCTCATCTTCCTTATCTTTGTCATGTTGGCGGCCGAACGTAAGACAGAGCTCGGCGTGGGAGAACTTCAAGACCACCAAAGAGTGGAACCTCAACACGGACGGCAACAAGAAAGTCGAATTAGAAGTGAAAGACAAGGCCTACAATCACTCCAGTGTCGTCTCCGACACCATCCAGGTCGACACCGAGAAACCGGTCAGCCGGATGGAGACGCCCTTCGTCTCGACCAAGATATCGAAGACGACCACCTTCAAGGTCAAGTGATGGGGCACGGACGCCTCGCCGTCCTCCGGTATCAAGCATTACACCGTCAAATACCGACCGTCGAATTCCAGGGCCTGGAAGATCTGGAAATCCAAAACGACCGCCAAAGCAGCCAACTTCACCGGCAAAGCCGGGCTGACCTACTACTTCCGAACCATTACGGAAGACAACGCCGGCAACGAGAGCTGGTCGAAGGTGTACACGACCATCATGCCGTGGAACGAGGGGGCCGGCATCTACCGTCAGATCGGTTTCCGTGGCTACCGGAAGCTGGGCAAGAGCCAAAACTACCTCACTTCCGTGCGGTACTCATACACTAGAAACAACGAGATAGTTTACAAGTTCCCGAACACCAAAGGTATCGGTTTCATAACCACCAAGAGACCGAACCGGGGCCGGGCCAAGATCTATCTGAACGGTAAATACATCACCACCATCGACGCCCACAAGTCGTCCGAGAAAGCGCGGCAGCTCATCTTCTACCGCGGCTTCTCCAAGAAGGGCACCCAGTACCTGAAGATAGTCAATCTGGGCACGCCGGGCCGGGCCAGGTTCGACATCGATGGCGTAGTGGTCAAGCGGTAAAGAGCTTCAGGTACTCCCCATAGCCCTCTTCTTCAAGGTCTTCTTTTGAGATGAACCGGAGTGCCGCTGAGTTCAGGCAGTAACGCGACCCACTGGGAGCCGGCCCGTCGGGGAAGACGTGCCCGAGATGCGAATCCGCCCGGCGGCTGCGGACTTCCGTCCGGGAGAGAGGCGCACCCTCGCGCTTGGTGATGATGTATTCGTCGTCAATAGGCTTGGTGAAGCTGGGCCAGCCGGTGCCGGAATCATACTTATCGCGGGAGCTGAAGAGGGGCTCACCCGAAACGACATCGACATAGATGCCTTCGCGTTTGCTCTCCCAGTACTCGTTGTCGAACGGCGGCTCGGTGCCCTCTTCCTGGGTCACTGAATAGCCTAGCGGATCCAGCCTTTTTTTCAGATCTTCAGGGCTTGGCTTGTTAAAACATTGACATTTCGACCGCTCGCTCATGGTCATTTATTCCCGGCAATATTCACCGCAAACTCAGTCTGAGGGTCAATCCAGTTTCTTGATCTTTCCGGAGCCGGTCTTTCTCTTGTCCACCTTCGGGGAGCCGTAGTAGAAAAGGTCTCCGTCCCCGATCATCTTGACGAGCAAATTGTCTTTAGTTCGCAGGGTAACGTTACTGCTTCCGGACAGATCCACCTTCGCGTTCGTCGAGCGCAACGACTTGGCAGTGTAATCGCCCGAACCGTCGATCGACAGCCATTGCCCAAATACCTTTCCGCCACCGATCTTGATGTCGCCGGACTGGACAATCACGATCTCTAGCGCTCTGGCCTCAACTTTCCCGATATTGACGCCACCGGAAGCCCGCGTGAACAACTTGACCAAATCAGCCGTGATATCGCCGATCTTGATCTTGCCCGGGCCTTCGATTTCCACCTCAACAGTGTCTGCCTCAAGCGCCCCGGAGCGAAGATCACCCGAACCGGTAACGGTCAGGTCAAGCCTATCGCTCGTCAAATCTGGGACCGAAACATCGCCACTGCCCCTCAATTCGACGGCACCCATCTCTTTCACCGTCAAGTTGAACTCGATCGGCTTCTCCGAGCTAAAAGAAGTTTCTTCACTCAAGAAGATGCTTAATGTGTCGCTGACGATCTCGATCTCGAACAAAGGAATAATATTGTCATCGCCCTTGATAACCAATTCCTCTTTGTCGCCCAGCGTGACAGTCAACTTCCCGGGCGCGTCATAATTGACGCCCGTCACTCCGGCGGTAGGCTGCCGCTCCGTCTCCACTTGGCCGGAACCGGCAAGCAGTCCGGCACCCGAGCCGGCACAGCCTTGAAGGGCCAGCATGAACGCGACGAATGCTGATATCGATAGTAGTTTCCAAATAATACGCGGCATGCCGTCTCTCCTGTCCGCCACCCGGTGCGATGGTCAAAATAATTCGGTCTAGTGTAACATTTTCATGCTCTTCTAGTAGCCAGGCGGGGTGTTTTCAGTTAGAGCAGCCAGGGGTCTCAGGGCCACATAAGTCTTGAACCCCTGTTTGGTGCCCAACCGGTAAGCCCGGTGGGCGTTTAGCGCCTTAGCAGCATACTCCACATCAAAAACAGGCCGGCCAAGCCGGGACCAACGCCCCAGTTGATCGAGATAATCTTCGGAATCTTCGGGATCGATGCGGCGGTCCCCGTGGCGCGTGCCCGTATCCGGATCGCCTGAACCATCATACCAGATCGCTTCCTGGGCTATGGCGTCAAAGACCCGAACGTAGGCCGGGTCGCGGCCGAGCTCCGCGGCGTTCTGGGCCATAAAAATAAAGTCCGGTTTTTTCGATCGCGCATACCGCGCCAGGTCGGTGACGAAGTCGATAAGCTCCTCCTGTGAGTCGAGGCCCTCTTCACCCGCGGCCTCCTTGACCGGCCCAAAAGAATAGACCTCCAGCCAATCAAGGTAGATACCGTCGTAGCCGTCGGCGATGATCCGATCAACGGATCTTTCCATGATCCGGCGCCACTCGGGGGCCCAGAACTTCACCGGATAATTATCGTCCCAGCCGTCCGGGTCCTCGGCAATTATCCAGTCGGGAGCGCCGATCTGCCACCCGTCACGCCAATACCAGCGATAGCTCTCAGCCTCGCCGACATCTATATAGCACAAGACGATTTTGGGCTTGCCCGATGCTCCCTTAGTCTGTTTCAGGCGGGACACATCGGCGCGATCATCATAATCCTCGTCCCCCTTGAGGCTTCTGATTTGGTCGATAACGAGGAGATCGTAGTCCGATTCAGCGAGCTTCTCGATGCTGCCGTTAAGCTGCTGATTCTGAATCTGATAGGCCCAAAAGCGAACGTCTTTAAGGCGACCGATGCCCGTGCCCTCAAACCCTCCGGTCTTGGACGCGTACCATCCGACCGTCAAGGCCAGGAAAGAAAGCGACACGAAAACCAATACCGATCGTCTAAACAGAATCACTCCTCAGGCTCGGGCAACCAATGTGCGCTATCGACGCCGACGAACCGATAAGCTTCTGTCAATCGCTTATAAGTTTGTCGATCGTTATAGACGTTTAGGTAGAGAAACTCCCAGTCGGCAACGAGGTGGCTGCGGACGAAAGAAAGCTGCTCAATGTCGGGCCAATATAATTTCATCAGCTCCAGGGCGACCCGGGCCCGCGCTTCCCTATAGATCTCATTTGTCGGGTCCAAATCGACTGCACGATCAAGTGGTCGCCAATGGTCTTCGATCGAGTCCGTCTCCGCCACCTGCAGGTAGGCGTGGTATGAGTTGGCCGCCAGCAGATAGCGACCGGTGAAGTTGATGGTCGACAAACCAAAGAGCACGGCCAGCAAAACCGCACCGAGAGCCACCGCCCGCGGCGGACGCCACATCCGGGTGCCGGCCGTCCGTCCCAGAGCGATTCCTAGCAGCATCCAAAACCACAAATTCACATATGGGCGGGTGTAATTGCCAAAGGAAAAGAACATATAGCCGAAAATGGCCGTAAATAGGATGATGTCGGCCATCGGATCACCGCCGCTCTCGGTAGTGATCTTCCTATAGAGAAGAACCAGGACGACAAGGATGAGGGCAAAAAAGGCAATCGCGGCGGCCCAACCAGCGTCTGTGGCTTCGTTAATAAAAGTGTTATGGGCCGACCACAAGAGGAACTGATTATGCGAGGCGGCCCTAAACTGGTCCGGTCCAGCCCCGACCAGAACAAATCTCCCGGTCGATAAGACCGGCTCCCAAGTTAGAAGTCGCTTAGCGACTCCGGTCTGCAAACTGCCCGGAGAGAACCGCTCCGTCAAGAGCGGCACGAACAGCAGCACTGTAGCGAGCAAAGAGTAGAGAGCTTTCCGGCGGTCTTTTTGAATATTGAGCAGAGCGAAGACGACTACCATCACCGCCAGAGCCAAGTACCCGGCCCGGGACTGGCTGACTATTAGCTCGAAAACAGCCAAGAGAGACACCAAGGCGCCGGCCGTCTTCACCAATATTGACGGGCTTCTATAGGCAAGATAAAGGGCCAAGGGGATGGCCAAAATAAGAAATCCGGCGACGAAACTAGGCTCCGCGAAACTGCCGACGAATCTCCCGCCAAAGAATTCTGCCGAGCGGCTCCCGGACGGCGAAAATCCGATCAAGCCATTGACGATGAAAGCCACACCCACGACCGCGCCCAGATCCCTTAACCTGATCCTCGACGCCAGGTGCGCGAATGCCACCAAAGTCAGCACATATAGAAGAGTGGTCGCCAGACCTTCCCGGTGGTTACCGGAGCCCCAGAATGTCAGCCAGTTCCCTGAGAGGATGGCCGAGAGAGCGGTGCCGGCCAGGATGATACCGATCAATACGAGAGCGATTCGATGACGAGGCAGCGTCAGGCGGGAACTCAGACCTTCGCCGACCAGATAAGCGATGATCAACAAGCCCCAAAGGTACTGAGCCAAGAACTTGCCGTCGATGCCGGGACTTTGCGACCAAGGATACCAGGCTGAAACCAACAATCCCGATCCGAACAACAATAACCAGCGCCAAGCCGTCATATTTACCCCGAGCCTATTCTAGCAAGCTCAGCAGCCGGCCACCAATTACTTTGGCAGGATTGACATCTAGCCCCCTTGGTTATACTATTCCTACATATCATACTTATAGGACAAGAGGTGACATTATGACAGAACAAGACAACAGTTGTGGCTGCTCCGGCGAAGGACATGGCCACGGCCACGGGCACGGACATCACCGGGGACACGGCAAGCCGCATTTTTATGGGACCGCCACGGTTGGCGAAAAGGGCCAGATAGTTATCCCCGCCGAAGCCAGAAAAGCCAATGACATTAAGACCGGCGACAAGATCGTGGTCGCGGGCGGCAACGGGAAGCACCCGCTAATGCTGATCAAGGCAGAGGCGCTGACCGACAAGATCGAGCATTTGAGCAATAAGATCGAGTTTCTCAAATCCATTCAAGAGACAGAAGAGGAATCCGATTCTGCCTGATAATCTAGAGCCATGAGTAAAACGCTCCCGGCACATCGGTCCGAATACACCGCGCTTATCAAACGGTTTCCGGCCTACGCCAGATTGAGCAAGCACTTATTGACCGAGGCACGGCTGTCGACAAAGCAGAAAGTCATCCTCGGCGCCGGCCTCGGGTATCTGGCTTCACCGATCGATCTGATACCCGGAATCATCCCCGTCCTCGGCCAGCTCGATGACATCTTAGTGCTATTGCTATGTTTGCGCCAAGTTATTCGCGAGTACGATGAAGAGAAAATCGATCAGATGCTCGCAGCCCAAGATCTGAGCCGCGAGCAGATAGATGAAGATATCGTGTTGGTGAAAGAGACAATGAAAGCCATAGCGAAGAAAACTGCTTCAGTCGTTTGGAGAGGACTCAGCCGAGCCGGCAAGGGAGTGCTTGGTAAAATCAGACCGAATCCCTAGAAAAGTTAGGCGAGCATTTAAAACCATGCTGATTTGCGATGAAGCACGCAAATTATTTCGGCACACCGATTTTCCAAACACCTTTCTCCCGAAAAGCCGGGATTGTTTGGCGCTTGGCTTTATTTAACAATTGTTGCGAGGTCTGCTGATCAGTTTTTGCGTAGGCGGAGATTCTGACAACGGTGTTGCCTTCCAGATAGGCAAGGCGCTTGTGAAATGACTCCAATAAAGCAAGATTAATTATCTTTTCCATCAAAACAGTTTTGTGGTGATCACCATACTCTTTAAAAGAAGTGTAATAATTGGCTTTTTCTTTATCGCGAATAATGATTGGAGGAAAGCCAAGCCGCGTCAGCTGATAGTTAATCAACACTCTGCCAATCCTGCCGTTACCATCAATAAACGGATGTGTATGCTCGAATTCTAAGTGAAACTTGGCAACTTTTTCCAAAAAGTGGGCCGTATGATTACTTGAATATTCCAGGAGCGCAGCGTCAATCATGCTTTCGACATGTTCAGGTGCGGGAGCTATATGTCGACCAACTCGAACGTATTCATTCTCCCGGCGGAATCTTCCGGCTATGTCTTCGTCAATATTGGAGATCAGTATTTGATGAAGAAATAAAATCAATTCTTTATTTAAATCTTGTGCGGCTACTTTACTCTTAATATATTCAGATACTCGAGCCAGGTTCTTAGCCTCAAACACTTCACGGACCGATACGTTCCGCGAGACCGCGAGTTCCAATAGAATCTTCTCTGTCTCGTCAATGGTGAGTGTTGAGTTTTCTATAGCATTTGAGTTGTACACTGATTCAGGCAGTTCGGACTCGAATAGAATATCAAGAAGAGATTCCTTGCCCACTTTCAAGGAATCGTATTGTTTCTTAAGATTGTTGATTTTTTCTTTTGCGTCAACCGTGAGTGACATAAAGATACTTTATTGGTTTAACGGTAAAATAGCAATATCGCGTGAATATGTATTACTATTGCCCCATATTCACGGTGCGTCACCACGGACCGAGCTAGCCACACTGGAATCGGTTGCGCTCACTCCGAATCGCCCACCCGGTACTTGGCAACTTTCCCAACATCCTCTTGGCGCACCGCAGCCGTGATCAACGAGCCGTCATGGTCATGCTCTTCCGCATGGATGATGCTGTGGTCGTATAGCCATTGTCTGACCGACCCCTCACTGAACGGGATCTTCACCTTTACCCGCACCGTCAATTTCTCGCTGGCACTGCCAATACCTGCGAGTAGGTTCTCGACCCCCTCGCCGTCGATGGAAGAAACCACGTAACCTGACGGCTTGGCGGCTAACGACCGCTTGGTATCGTCGTCGATAAGATCCGCCTTGTTATATACGAGCAGTCTCTCGATCTCTCCGGCGCCGATCTCTTCGAGCACCCGATCGACCGCGCTTATCTGCCGCTCCAGGTCCGTTTCGGTCGCATCGATCACATGCACCAGTAGATCCGCCTGCGCCACTTCGTCCAAAGTCGACTTAAATGCGGCCACCAACTCGTGCGGCAGCTTATTAATAAAGCCGACCGTATCGGAAATGACTATCTCAGTCCCTTCGGCCAGCCTGATACGGCGGGTCGTCGAATCCAGAGTGGCGAAAAGCTGGTCGGCGACGAGCACATCGGCGCCCGTTAGCCGGCGCATCAAGCTCGATTTGCCCGCGTTAGTGTAACCAACAAGCGCCACCGAAAAGACCGGTTTCTTTTTCCGGCGATTCCTCTGCAGCTCCCTCGTCGCTGCCACACCGACCAAGTCTTTCTTTATTTTCGCCACCTTGCGCCAGACATGACG
>SDBV01008110.1_pt1 | contig 14221 bp, 6 predicted proteins | sample 2277081 | NCBI WGS metagenome assembly SDBV01 (sample SAMN10402039, study PRJNA504765) | marine sediment metagenome | isolation source: marine sediment core GS10_PC15, 223 cmbsf | place: Arctic Ocean: Southern Knipovich Ridge | collected 2010
TACTCCGCAGGAATCAGTAAAAGAGATTTTAGAAGCTGATCCGGATAAACGATTTGAGATTTTGAAAGATGTGTTTGGTATTGAGAAATATGAAGTTGCCATAAGAAATATAAAAGTCGTAAGTGATCAACTAAGACACGATATTACCAAGATTACAGGTAGACTTAGTCAATTTGAAGGGATCGAAGATAAAATTCCTGAAAAGGAAAATGAAATACGAGTCCAAGAGAGTAAAATTAATGGCATGGAAAAGGAGAGCGAATTAAAACAAAAGGAAATTAGTCTTATCCAAAAAGATCTTGATGAAATTAAATCAAAAAAAGAGGATGTCTCTAAAAAAATAATAGAATTGGAGAGTAGAGAAAGAACTTTTAAAGAATTTACGGAATTACGAGAGCAGCTTAATAAAGACCTTGAGACCGCTAAAAATAACATTAAGTTAAATGAAGAAGAAGTCAAAAAAATCGTGTTAGTCGAACTATCAACAAAATTAACAGAAAAGCAAGTACGCGACCAAATCTCAGATGTGCGAAAACAGATTTCTGAGAAAGAAAAAAAGAAAGCAGTTATCGAGCAAAAAATTGAAGATATCAATAAATTATTAGACGAAGGAAAATGTTCGCTGTGTGGACAAGAAATTCATGAAGAAAAACGATTTAAAGGAGAATTAAAGGACGCATTAGATAAAGCAGATTCATTTTCGAAAGAAATAGAAATGTTAACTGAAAAAATTGAAAAATTAGGAGATGATTTGAAGAATTTACAAGAGTATTCAGCAAATAAAGGTAAGATAGAGTTATATGAGAAATTAGCCGAAGCAAGTAAAAGACAAGAAGAAGATAGTCAGAAAAAACTCGATGAAATAATTAGTAAAATAAACAAGCTACAAAAAGAAATTGAAGATACATTAAAAGCTTTTAAAATCACTGATATAACAGAATTAAAAAAATTAGAATTGGATATTATAGAGAATTTAGATTCTTTTGAAGAGAAGATAGAAAAATTGAAATCCCAAAATAAAGCCATCGAAATAGATCTAAGTGCTGAAAGAAAGACTCAAGAATATTTGAATAAGGAAGTTAATGAATTAAAGACTGGTTTAAAAGAAAAAACAAAGTTAAAAGAGAAGTGGGAACTCTATTCTGAAATTAAGAATTGGGTAATAGAACAGTTTCCAACTTTGTTAAGAGATATTGAAAGGGAGATTTTAATTTCAAGCGCTCGTGATTTTAATATATTTTTTAAAGAATGGTTTAACATCCTAGTTGAGAGCGGAAATATCGAAGTTGAGATTCGCCCTGATGATTTTCAGCCAATAATTAATGTAAACGGTTACGATTCACCTTTTCATGACCTCTCAGGAGGGGAAAAGAGCGCGATATCTCTGGCTTATAGGTTAGGTTTAACTAAAATTATTAATGAACGGTATCAAGACGTGAAGACAAAAGATTTGCTAATTTTAGACGAACCTACCGACGGATTTAGTCAGCAACAAGTTAACCGGATGCAGGAGATATTCGATACGCTCAATACTGCTCAGATGATTATCATTTCTCATGAAAAGTCGTTGGATTCGTTTATAACAGACATTTTTACCTTTAAAAAGGGAAATCATCAAACAAAGGTAGTCAAGGAAATTGTAGATTAGATATGAAAAATAATATAGAAGAGAACTTGATGTAACCAATGGGAAGTCTTAAAAGAATTATGGTAGAAAAATTTTCAAACTTAGGTCATTTAGAAAAATAATTAAAAGAAGTAAAAATTCTGAGCCTAAACTGCTCTTTATTACATTTTTATATAAGGATAAATGAAAAATCTATCAAATTATCGTAGGTGAAAGTCTAAATGTTGCTATTTGGAGGGAGTTATATTGAAGTTGGTTTAGTAGATTATACAGACAAGTTCTTAGGTGCGATGAAGAATTGGCAAAAATACGATTACGCATACCGTGAAAAAATAGAAAAAGAAAGATTACAAGAAAAATATGAACATCTTGAAAAGGAAAAAAAGAAAGGTAAAGAGGGCGAATATTTGTGGGGTCATACCTATACTGAGGCTAAGGAATATTTAGATAAGGATCATTTAGAAACGTTAGAAGATGATAAAAAGTATGATGAAGAAAGAAAGCATGTTGAAGAATTAATTCAAAACAAATTAAGGAGTCTTATAAGAGTTACCGCTACAGTGATTGTACCAGAATATACGGAGTACCGGAATATACAAAGTCCTTTAATATATATAGAATTGGGTCTAAAAGTTGGTCCTTTAGGCTATCCACATTATAGCATGGAAAATAACGTGTTATCAATTGTAGAACATCAAGGAGGCGAGATGTTAATTGGGGGAAAAAAATCTGAGGAAGATACAGAAATAAGATGGCGTAGTAGACTCTCTGGCCCCGCTACTTATCTGAGAATAATTGATAGTCGTCCATTAAAATTAAAAGAGTGGTATCAAAAATTGTCAAATAAATCATTTTGGTAAATTATGATATTGAAAAAAAAGATTTGGCTGCTTAAGTATGCATTTAGCGAAACTTAAAAGGCTTAATTATGCATTTAGCGAAACTTAAAAGCCAATGGCGAGATTGTTCGTACTCTAGCAGAACTCGAAGATTTGTTGAAATATCGCGTGTAAATCTCATCTCTTTCTATTAACCCTACCAAAAAATGAACAACATCCAGCTTGTTGTTATCTTTAAGATTCTTTACATACTGTTTTACGCTAACTTTATCAGGATTCCATTTTAACTTTAAATCCTCAAGGATTTTACCAAGAAACGGTATTAATTTCGGGGATGATGAACTGTTGTTAATATTGCCTGAAGAAATCCAATAGAGTACCTTAAGGATTCCAGCATGTATTATTTTACTTTCTTCTACATTAATACTGAGCTTGCAAGTCATTATAGCCGACAGGGTGTCTTTTATAAATGTTCAAAAAATTAATAATTTCTTTACTAGCCTTGCTAATTCTTCTTTTTATAAATTTAAAGAAAATAGGATAATGACTTTTATTGATTTCGGCTATAATATTCTTTTGAATTTCGTAGATTTCCCCTTCTTCTTTCAGAAATTCGCTTAATTCTTCTCTAAGTTCCTTGATAACCTTTTCAACTTCTGGTATTGAAAGATCATGAGTTATTTTTAGATTTTCCATTATGTGGTCGTAATTTTTTTCAAACCCATATCCAGCACTCTTTGAAGTTGGGTTTAAAGCCCATTGCAGAATGCTGTCTAACATTACGATGTTTTTTCTATACTTATTAAGCAATCGTTCAACCATTAGTATTAATCCTCATTCATTTTTGTAATAGATATTTATAAACATCGATAGAATTGATACTCTTAATCACTTTGTCTTTTTTTTTTTTATTTTCTTGATAATTGAATATTTGTGTAATTCAAATATAAGTATTTTTAAATGTCTAAAATGTCATTTAAGAATGTGTTAATTCTATCTTAGTAATTTTTAGATACTAAATTTATAAGAAGAAAAAAGTTAATATGAAGTATAAAAGAATAAAATCCCCTATTAAAATGTACAAGTTGAAATAGTAATGGCATATATTTTAGATAATAGCCCAGATAGAAAAGTAATCACAACCCTCGAAAGATTAATAGCGAACTCAAAGGAAGCTAATTTCGCGGTGGGATATTTCTTTTTAAGCGGTTGGAATCTTATTAAAGATAAATTGCCAAAAGATATGAAGAAGGGCTTTTTTAAAATTTTGATTGGACGAGAATTAGATTTTCCAACCTTTAAAGAAATTTCTACGGGTTATAAATTAAGAATCAAAACCAAATTACTAGAAGATCTAAGCGGAGACTTGAGCAATGAAAATATTAAAAATTTAAAGGAATTAAATCAATTAATACAAGGGGGATACGCGGACTTTAAAGTCTTTACAGAAGGTAAATTGCATTCGAAACTTTATCTTTTCATCAATAATCCTTCTCAATTAGGGGTTTCAGAGGAATTTACACCAGGGGCCGCAATCGTAGGCTCATCAAATTTTACGCGTCCAGGAACTGAGATAAGTAGGGAATTAAATACACGATTTACTGATCGAGACCAAGTAATTTATTTATATAAATGGTTCTATGACCTATGGGATAATCATTCTGAAGATTTTAAAGATGATCTCATTGAAATAATCAAATTTTCTAATGCTTTAAGCCCGAGAAAGAAAAATCCCTTTGGTAAATATGTCTCTCCTAAAACATTATTTAAATTTTTAACTTGGATCTGGTTAAAAGGACGTATTGATCCAATTGAAAAGGAAGATATTTTGGCACAATTTCAATTAGTGGGTGTTCTTAATGCGATTGAAATTATTTCCGAATTTAACGGTTGTATTATTGCAGATAGCGTAGGTCTCGGGAAAAGCTTTATCGGAGCAGGCTTAATTGAGGAATATATTACCGGAGGTTTGCTGGAATGGGATCCTAAGAGTTACGGAATCAATAAACCTCGAAGAGTCCTTTTAATTCTGCCTCCTGCTTTAATAAAGCAATGGCGATATTTATTATTTAAGACCGGAGACTTTTTTTCAAAAACTCACAATGTAAAACTTGAAACTGAAAACAGAATTGTAAAATATCAAGTTATTGGAAATAATTATGTAGGAGAAGTTCATTTTTTATCTTTAGGTAAGTTTGGAATGATGAGTCCTGAGACTTTATACAGTTCAGACTTTCATAAAGATTATGATTTAATCCTCATTGATGAGGCACATAAATTTCGAAATAGAGCAACTAATCGCTGGAAGAATGCTAAAGCATTGCGATTTAAGGAAGAAAATGACCAAAACAGTTTTAGGAATAAATTTGTACTTTTGACAGCAACTCCCATCAATAACAATATCTGGGACATCTATAATCTCATAAAACTCTTTTCTGATAATAATTTTACTAATTTTAAGCGAAGGAACATTCAACTCACGAAATTATTTATGGATTACAGAGATATAAAGATAAAAATGAAGGAAGATGATTCCTTGGAAAAAGATCTTGCTATAAAAGCTCAAGAAATCAAGGATGACGTTTTTAAAAAGCTAATAATCTTAAGAACAAGAAAATATATAATGGATAGTTTTGGAGAGAATGGAAAGATCAACATAAGAGGGGTTGAATATTCCTTTAAAGATCCCGTTCCTGATAAAATCACTTACAATAGGAAGGAAAGGAAATTCGTTAAGTATTATGAATTTGTGGAATCCTTAGAGGAATTATTTGAGGATCTAGAATTCACATTCATAAAATTGTATAGTTCTGGATACGTGGCTTTTAGCGGAGATAAAGCAGTTGAGGAAGATTCGGATGACAGCAAAATAATGGTACCGATTGGAGGCATACTAAAATTTCTTCTTGTAAAACGTCTAGAAAGCAGTATTTTCGCTTTTGAGCGAACTTTGACTAAATTAATGATTAAAAATGAGCTTTTCTTGAAAGAATTAATTAATTTTATAAACAATGCTAAGAATCTTAATTCTTCTAATTTTCTAACTGAACTAAAAGAATTTAGCTCAGGTTGTATTAAGATTGCCAAGAAAGAGGATGCTATTAAGGATTTTGAGGAAGATGATGTTGATATTGAAGAAGGAAGGATTGATCCGAGATTACGATTGATAATAAACTTGCTCACATACAATGAAGAGGAGCTCATTCAAACGATTAAAAATTCTTGCAAGAAGGAATCAGACTTTTATGATTATTGCGATACTACGGATGAACTCGATCTATTAATTTCAAGTCTTAAAATAGGATTAAATGCTTTTAAGGAAGAGCTAATAAGAGATAAAAGATTAATGACAGATCTTAAAGTACATATTGATGATATCAAGCTATTAGAAGAATCGGGGATACCTCTTAATGTCGGGGAATTTTCAGGGGATTCCGGGAAAGTAAAAATACCTATTTATTATGATCCTAAATTTCAACAACTAAAAGATTTAATTTATGATGATATTAATGAGAAAAAGTTTATAATATTTACCCAATACAGGGATACTGCTTATTATATTTATAAAAATTTGCTTCATTGGGCAAAAGATCAACAAAAATCCTTAACATATCTTTTTTCCAAGGATGGTTTGAAAATTAAAATTGTAACTGGTGATTTAAACCAGCAACAGAAAGAAAATCTCATAGAAAGGTTTGCACCTATTGCTAACAACTCAAAACGGTATTTTAGAAGTGATATTGAAATATTAGTGTCGACAGATTCCTTAAGCGAAGGAGTAAACCTCCAGGATGCAGATGGAGTGATTAATTATGATCTTCCTTGGAATCCTATGAAGATTGTTCAGAGAGTAGGAAGAGTAAACCGAATTGGAAATGAAAGAGATGTGTTTGTTAAAAATTTTAGCCCTGGTGTCGAATTAAATGCAATCATAGGGATATTGGAAAAACTTAGGAGTAAAATAAAGGATATTACTTATTTAGTTGGAAAAGAGTTTTATATTCTCAGTGAAGACGAAGAAATCAAGCATGAAACTTTCGAAAAGAAAATTAAAGACTTAGCTAGTGCTAAATTAAGTGAGCTAGAGAAATTGAGTCAAATAGGAGATGCTAAATATTTAACAGATATCGTACAACAAGAAGAGATTGAGAAATTTAAGCTATTAAATTTTATTCAAGCAGAACTCAAGTTACGAAGACATGATTTTGATGAGATAGAACAATACATAGATAAGAAAAAGACCCTTTATACATTGACAAAAAATGAGAATATATTCAGAGTCTATGAACTTTATAGGGGTACAACTAAAGCCAATCAATTCATTTTGACGTTGGAAGGTAAAGATGTCAGGGATGTTACTTGTAAGGTCTTCAAAAACTTATGGAATGTTGAAGAATATGACGGGGAATTTAATATTAAGATGGTATATAATAGAATAAAATCTCTTGATCTCTATTTTGAACGTGAAATAATGGATAAATACAAAGGAATGATAGTTCAAAAAGGATTTATTAAAAAATTATTAGTTTTTTTACGTCAACAGAAACAACATAAGACCTTGGATGAGAAGGGTATAGATCGGAGTAAAATAATTGCATTAGTGGATTACTTGCCTTTAGTTGAAATGAGTACAAGGGATATTGGGGACTTTAAGAAACATTTGATTGAGAAGGGAGCCATAGATAAAAATGAAAATATAAAGGGATTGCCTATATTAATTAATGAAGCATACGCTTTTCTTAATCCTGGATCGGACACTAATAGACGTCTTTATTATAAAATTCTTGGATGGGAAGGTCCATAATGAAGCAGTTAAATTACGAAGATTTATTCAAAAGACTTGAAAAGGAATTTGAAAAAGTAAATGATAATGAGTATATCATCTCGGAAGATGAATCAACAGGTCAAAGTTACAAACTTAGGATATGTTTTACCACTTCCTTAAAAGAAACTGTTAAAACAACACGAAATAAAATTTTTTCAGATTCCGAAGAAACTGAAAAATCTATTCTCTTATTTGGTATTATTTTTGATGATTCGAATGTAGTATTCATAAGACAGAGACCATTTACGTTAAAAATTGATGTCCAAATATTAAAAAAGTCTCTTTCTAAAATATCTCCAGCCTTCATGAAAAAATTTAGGAAATTATCAAAAAGTTTTGGAGATTTTGATTTATGGCAAGAATTATTTGATAGAAGTGATATTATCGAAGAATTCTATCAACTGTATAGAAAAGCTAAAAAAGAATTGATTAATAAAATTCGCGGAATTTCTTCCGATTCTGAAAAAGAAGAATTTGGGGAAGATCTCCTAATGCAAATGTTAATCATTTGGTATCTTCAAGAAAAACGATTTCTTGATAATAATCCCAATTATTGCATTGATTTATTCAAAAATTATAAATCTTTAGGATATCAATCCTTCTATTCTTGCTTGAAAGATCTATTTGAAATAATGATGGGAGAGTCAACAAATGGATTATATCATAAGTCAAATGAATTTGGCAAAGTTGTTGTGACTGGTCCGGCTCCCTTTATCAATGGAGAATTTGAAGAGATTATTATTCCAGATAATATCTTTTATGTAGAAGATTTAGTAGAAGATCTGAAAATAATTGAACCAAAAAAAATATCTCACGTGCCAATTTTAAATTTATTTGAAAGTCGAGATTGGACAGAAGGGAATATTGATGAATTTGTGTTAGGAGCAATATATGAAAAAATAATGTCACTTAATTTAAGAAAAGAAACAGGTTCATTTTATACTCCTGAAGTAGTTACTTCCTATATTTGTGAAAGAGTAATTTTTGAGTATCTTAAAAAAAATCTATTTCCGTCAAAAGATGAAGATGTTAAAGTCATTATAGCTAATGCTTCGGAAAAAGAAATATTGAAGATATTTAAATTTCTAAAAACGGTAAAGATTTTAGACCCCGCTGTTGGATCTGCTCATTTTCTCGAGAGTGCGATGGAAGTGTTATTGAAACTATACGAAAATATAATAGATAGAGCTAAAAAGTTAGGGTACAAAACAGGATTATTTATTATTGCTTCAAATGATAAAGGCTTAACGGAAATAAATTTAATTGGAAACTATAAACAAGAACAATTGAGATTATATCTGAAATTTTTCATTATTTTATCAAGAAATATTTACGGGGTAGATATAAATCCTAGAGCCTTAAAAGTGGCTAGAGCACGGCTTTTCATGTCATTAGCAAAACATTTTGATTCTAACAATGAGACTTTTATCAGATTTCCAAATGTACATTTTAATTTAAGACAAGGAAATTCATTAATAGGTACCCTCCAAATATTATCTGGGGAAGAAGATGTTCAAAGTACCTTATTTGACTTTCTGGATACTGATAAGACAGAGGAGATCTTATTATCTATTAAATTAGTCTCAGAATTGAGATCTCATCTTTTCGATGCTTCTAGCATCCTTAAATTAAAAGGAGATATCACACAAGAAGTAGTTAATTTAAACGAGATTCTAAAGAAGAAAAAGATCAGTAATCTTGATTTTAAGAAGATCCTAGTAACCAAGCAAAAATTAATACGAATTCTGATAGTTTCACTCAATTCAAAAAATCTATTACCCTTACATACACTTCTTAATAAAATAACGGATCTTTTTAGGATTAAGATTGATACAATTTTTGCAGAAAAAAGTACGGTCTCAACAGATAAATTAAAGAAAACTAATCCTTTTCATTGGATTCTTGAATTTCCTGAAGTTTTTTTAGAACGTAAAGGGTTTGATATCGTGGTTGGAAACCCTCCGTATGGTCAAAATTCAATTAAGAAAAATGAGCGAGATATACTCCAAAAAACATGGAATCCCACTTCCATGGATAAAAAAAGCGCAGGGGGGTCTTATAACACTTCAGCTATCTTTATTGAAAGAGGTTACCATTTATTGAAAGAAAAGGGATATCTTGGATTTATAGTGAATAACTCCATTGCTCGAGTTGACGAATTCACCCTCATACGTCAGTTTCTTCTGAAGAAAACTATTCTTTTTGAGTTAATAGATGATGCAAAAATATTCAAAGAATCAGGCGTTACTTTAGAAATGATCAGCATTTTTTTCAAAAAAGATGAAAAAATGCATTATCCAATAACAATTAAAAGTAGAAGGTTTAAAAACTTTAAACCAAATAAAATTTCGGTTTCAATTTTTAAAAAATATAATCGATTTATTCTCTATTGCGATAATTTATTTTTTTTGATTTATGATAAATCTAAGATTAATGTTTTACATGGAAAAAGAGGGAAAGATGCCCCCCGAATGGAAAAAAGTGAGGAATTTCCTATCCCGTATTTTTTTAGTGGAAAGACTGTTAAGAAATATCGTCCTGATTTTAACTTTATTAATTACACAACACCGAACCTTTTAGATATAGATTCTTGGAGATTAGAATTCGACTCCACCTTGTTAATAACTACTAAAATAAATGATAGATATAGGGTATACGTAAAACCTAATAATACTTTAGCTGGAAATAACGTGATAAAATTATATTTAGAAGATGAATTTCGGATTGGGAAATATGCATTAATGGCAATTTTAAACTCAAACTTAATGGATTATATAGTAAAAAGATACATCATTAATTTTTCAGAATTAACAGTTGCTTTTTATGATTCAATCACATTATTTACTCCATTAAGAACAATAAATAAAAGACTAGAAAAAATTTTTGACCAATTAGCGAAATATATGATTGTATTAAAAGGTAATGAAGAGTCTGTAATTTCGGTATTCTTGACAAGAATCATAAACGCTCTTGTTCTAGAATTATATCTCCCCGACTTATTATTAAAAAACGGAGTTCAGAACAATCTTTTTGAGACCATTGAGCCATTATTAACTAAATTTGCATTCAGTGATTGGTTAAATTCTTATTGGAATACTAAAATTGATGGTACCTTTCAAAGCAATTCCAATAGTAAAATAACTTCAATTATTGAAAATTCCTATGAAAATTTGTTGAAATTAGAAGATATTATTAAGGCGAATGAAGGTATTTCAGAAACTATATTAGTAGAGTTTGAAATTATAGATTAAAAATTAATTTCTAAAAAGTGAATAAATAATGGATCTATCTTATAATAATGTAATCAATCTTTTAAATGAAAAGAATGAGAAAATTAATGGAGATTATGTCATTCAAGTAGATCCAGAAACAGACCAGAAATTTCTTCTTGTTGTTGAAGAATCTGATGATCTTAAAACTTCTGTTAAAAAAATTGGATCACAAATCATAATAGATTCTGAAGAAGTTGAAAAACCAATTAGACAATATGGTATCATCTTTACTAGAGAAAAAGTAGCATTTCTAAGAATTAAACCTGGTTCATTGCAAATAAATGTTCAAAAACTCTATAAAAAACTGAATAAAATAACTCTTCTTTTCCAAGCTAAATTTGATGATCTTATTGAGAATTTAGGAGAGATCATGGCTTGGGAGAAATTATTCCTTAGAGATGATGTAATTGAGGAATTTTATTATCTGTATGCTCTTTCAAGAGAGAAAATGATTGCCAACATAAAGGGAATACCAGATGATACTTTAAAGGAAGAATTCGTAGAAGATTTATTACTGCAACTATTGATTATTTGGTACTTGCAAGAAAAGGATTTTCTCAATCAGGATAGAAAATACTTAATCAATATGTTTCAAAGTTTCAAAGAATTAGGTTTTAAAACTTATTATGACTTCTTGAGAAACCTATTTGATAAAATGCAAAGTCAACCTGATGACAATATATTTATTAATGATGAGAAATTGGGAAGAATTGTGGTAACAGGGACTGCTCCTTTTCTAAATGGAGAATATGAGAAAGTAAGCCTACCTGATAACCTTTTTTATAAAAAAGACCAGACAAATATTTTAATTAAGACCGAACCTAAACGTGTAGAAATAGCACCAATTTTAAATCTTTTAGAAAGTAGAGATTGGACGGAGGGAAATATTGATGAATATGTATTGGGAGCAATCTATGAAAAGATAATTTCATTCAAGGAAAGAAAGGATTTAGGAGCTTTTTATACTCCAGAAGCCATAACAGCTTATATATGTGAGGAGAATATAAACGCCTTTCTTCTAGGAAAGATTTTTGCTTTAAATAATAAAACATTTACAGATATTAAAGATATTTTTCAAACCGAGGATAAAAGTCTTCTGTTTCTAGTTTTTAAAGTGTTAAAAGACGTGAAAATCGCAGATCCTGCCGTAGGGTCAGCTCATTTTTTAGAAAGTGCTATTGAATATTTATTAAAATTGTATAAAATGATAAGAGAAAGGCTTATAAAATTAGGAATTAAAGATGGAATGAAAATTAAAATAATAGGAAATGACGGTAAGATAAAAACAATAGATCTTTTAGACTTGGAAGAAGAGGAATTATTCAATTTATATGTAAAATTCTTCATAATCTTATCTAAAAATATCTATGGTGTGGATATTAATCCTAGGGCTCTTAAAGTAGCAAGAGCACGATTATTCCTTTCATTAGCAAAACATTTTAATTTAGACCAGAAGTATTTTTTGATGTTCCCTAATATACATTTTAACTTACGTCCAGGTAATTCTTTGATAGGTTATACTGAATTGAATCAGCAAGAATTTCCGGAAGGTCAAGGATTAATGGGATTTATTCAAACTGAACCATTAACTAAGTTACACCACAAACTCAAATTAATATTTGAACTGAAACAATATTTGAATGAAGTTAGCGAAGGATTAAAATTTAAAACTAATATAGAGGAAGAAATCAATCAATTAAATAGAATTCTTTCGAAACCAACCTTTACGTTAATAGATTTTAAAAGACTCCTTCGATTAAAAGATTTTCTTGTCAGAATTCTGATTGTTTCACTTAATTCAGCAAAAGCAGTATTATTAAACTCATTTCTAAAGGATTTAACAAAATACTTTAATAATAGATTAAATGAAAGATTTTGTAGGAAATACGATTTTACTCTTGATGATCTAAATATCGCCAAGAGTTTGCATTGGATTTTAGAATTTCCCGAAGTATTCTTGAAAAGAAAAGGATTTGATATTATAATCGGAAATCCACCTTATTTCCGAATAACTAATGCCCCTAAAAAGGAACAAGAAATTCTCCGAGAGTTGGATTATTTTCAAGGATTACATCACGGACAAGGTGATATTTTCTATGATTTCATAGTTAGAAGCTACTATTTGCTTAATGAGGGAGGATATTTCATGTTTATCGTTGGTCGCTATTGGCCTGAAGCGGCTTATGCTAATTACTTAAAAAAGTTTTTGAAGGAAAAGGTAAATGTTCTAAAAATTATTGATTTTAGAGAATTAAAGATTTTCAAAGGAGTTAATATTAATAACACCATCATATCATATAAAAAAGAAGCTCCTCACGAGAAAAATAAATTTTTTGATGCCTATATCTATGAGAAAAAGCAAAAAGAATTAGTTGGAGAGACAAATCCCCTCGAAGAATTGGAATACTGCGGCCAATATGACATTACTGAATGGGATGTAAATGAGAATTGGGTATTCTTAGTTGAAGATTATAAGGAAATATATTCAAAAATTAAGAATATTCAAACGAGGATTAAGGATGGTTTTATTTGTAGCCAAAATAACATGTTATCTAAACCCTATAGAGAAAAATTCACATTTGAGGAGAAACCCGATGGAATTCCAGATGATCTATTCCGTCCATCGAGAAAATTAGGTGACACTTACAAATATACTGTCCAAGACGACATTGAACGTTATGTATTGGTTATCCATGATTTAAGAGCAGCCTTAGCAATAAAAACTTTTTCAGAATATTTGGAAAGAAATGAAATTGAATTAGGGAATATAAAGGAAGTACCCTCTAATAGCAATAAAAATGTTGATAAGTTTGCTGAGGTGATTTTTATTGGTTTTAGAGTCCCAAGATTGGACTTTTGGTTCATTTACAGCAATAATCATGATTGGGTTTTTGGTTCCTATTTTTATGCACAAAAACCAAAGATTAAAGGAAACTTGACTCAATCAATGACTTACTTATTAGGAGTACTGAACTCAAAGTTAATTAAGTTTTATTTAGATGTAATGGGAAAGAAGAAAGATGCAGATCTAGAGCTAGGGACATCGGCACTATTAGATATACCCATTAAATTGAATATTGATTTATTAAATAAAAAAGAGAAAGATTTAATCCAAAAAATAGAAACAATTACTAAAGAGATTCTTGATCTTGAGAGAAAGGGAAGCGATATTACTACAAAGCAAGATGTGTTGGATTTATTAGTTTACGAATTATATAGAATAGATGAAGGAGAGCAAGAATATATAGAAAAATACATTAAAAAAACAAAAAAATTGTTATAATATAAGGAATTAAACACATTCTTTTCTCAAATTATAATACCTTGTTTTTTTAATTTAATTCTTGTCTTAACCTATACTAAAAGCTACAGAAATATATCTTTTCACTATTTTTGTATAAAAATTTATAATCTTAATAAGTATATTTTATGATAATAAGATGAAAATTATTTAGAATATATTTTTAAAATGAAAATTTTAGATTTGATTCATATAACTGTTGAAGATATTAGAGGGTTAAATGAATATGAATCGACAGATCTGCTTGAAAAACTTTTTCGTTATGAATTTGCTAATAACTCATTAGAAATCTCTGGATTATCCTTATCTTCAAACCCAAATATAGCAGATCAAGGAATTGATGCAATTATCACCAAA
>SDBV01008111.1_pt1 | contig 14219 bp, 8 predicted proteins | sample 2277081 | NCBI WGS metagenome assembly SDBV01 (sample SAMN10402039, study PRJNA504765) | marine sediment metagenome | isolation source: marine sediment core GS10_PC15, 223 cmbsf | place: Arctic Ocean: Southern Knipovich Ridge | collected 2010
GTAAGTATCATCGGGAAACCAAATGTTGGCAAATCGACATTAATGAACCAACTGGTTGGAGAGAAAATATCCATCATTACTTCTAAAGCCCAAACCACCCGACACCGGATCATGGGCATTTTGAGTGGGGATGATTTTCAGGTGGTTTATTCTGACACTCCCGGTATATTAAATCCTCAGTATGAACTGCATAAATCCATGATGAAATTCGTGAGCAGTTCTCTGGAAGATGCAGACCTGATTTTGTTTGTCACCGACTTGTACGAGAAATACGAAGATGACGCGATGATCAAACGGCTACAAGCTGCTGATGTACCAATTATTTTGGTGTTAAATAAAATCGATTTGGCCAAGGGAAGTCAGGCTCTTGATAAAATGACGTATTGGAAGGAAATCATAAAATCGGAACATACCATTATGATTTCTGCTTTAAATGGAGATGGAATATCCGATTTATTTCAGTTGATACTAGATGTGTTGCCCGAGCATCCCGCCTATTTCCCAAAAGAAGAATTTACAGATAAGCCAGAGCGATTTTTTGTATCGGAAATCGTTCGCGAAAAATTGTTTTTATATTATAAAAAAGAAGTGCCCTACAGTTGCGAGGTGGTCACTACAGATTTTAAGGAAGAGGAAAAAATCATTCGAATTCGCGTAACCATAAATGTCGAGCGTAAAAGTCAGCGGGCGATAATTCTGGGTCATAAAGGAGAGCGAATCAAAAAAGTTGGCATCGAATCCAGAAAGGACATGGAAATATTTTTTGGTAAGCATGTTTATTTGGAACAGTTCGTAAAAGTAGAACCGGATTGGCGGAAAAAAATCACCAAACTAAAAGGGTTTGGGTATTGATTATGAAAAGTCGAATCTATCTACTAATCAACAATTTTTTGGAACGGACAAAATCTTTGCCTTTAGCATTTATAAAATAGATACCTGATCTCAAGCCGGTAAGATCATAAAAGTAAGTCTGATTCAAGGTATTTGTGTATTCATCCCGGGCTACAAGTTTTCCCATTTGATCATAAATGAAGATGGTAACATCCTGTCGCTCACTTGTATTGAATGCCAATTTGAAAAGGCCATCGCTCGTGGGATTTGGATAAAGCGTAAAACTGTTATGTGCCGTTTTTACCACTTTATCTTCAGCAGTTGCAAAAAATTCCACATCGTCAAGGTAAAGATTGTTGCCATAATCATTCACAGCTACAAAAGCTAATCTTATCTTCTGTTGTCCGGCATAGGCGCTCAAATCTATAGAATGGGTAATCCAATCATTTCGGCTTTCAGGTTCCCAAAAATCATCCGACGAGGATTCTGAAAGTTCGCTACTGCTCAGTACCTCCAGAACATCATCAAAATTCACCCCGCAGTCATTTGATGCCATTACCCTTAGCTGATCATTGAAATTTTGATTTTTGGCATAGGAAGTCTTAAAAAAAACACTCGCTTCAGCTGTTTCTGAAAAATCCAGTAACGGACTTATCAACCAATCTATTTGTTGCTTTTCTTCATAGTTATACAAGTTGATAGAGGCAGCTCTGTTTTCACTTGTTGACGTTCCCCAAAGCTCCCAGCCAATTTCCTTGTCTTCATTTAGGACGATCCAATTGGAAGCATTAATATCTTCAATTTCAAATTGTTCTCGTAAAGGGATAAAATCATTTTGATCATCCACAGCAAAAACATGGCTCCTTGTATTGTTGTCTCCATTTGTATCATTAGGAATATTTGATAACGCGATGGATAATTCATAATTGCCATTTGTAATTACGGATTGATCTATCTGAATATCAATGACTTCACCTGAATATATTGTATCTCCCTGATACGTATATGTTGCTTCAAGATCATTGATACTATACTCGATATTGAAATTGGCTATTGGAATCGTTCCGTTATTTTTGATTTCTACAATGACACTTATTTCATTATCGCAAATTACCCTTCCCGGTGACTTTATAGAATTTACGGCCATATCAATGTACTCGTCATCGGGGTACCTTGTGCCAATAGAATTAATCAATGAAGCTCTTCTTGGAGCATAATCCAGAATAGTTTCCATTCTGAGCACCTGGCCGGAAGTAAAAATATTCATACATGCATCATTAGTGTAGTACAGGAAATTCTCATACATATCATTTGAATCGCACGTAAAATGCATAGAGGGAGCACAATCACCAGAATAAGTCTCATTTGAATTAGGTGTATCCGCTACAAAATCATCTTTGGAGCATCCGACAGGTGAAGTGTCATCACCCCAAACATGCTTAAGCCCTAAGAAATGTCCGATTTCATGCGTAGCAGTTCTTCCTAAATTATACCAATTTTGCAGATCAATTCCCGGCACTTTTTCTTCAGAACCAAAAGCGGTATAATCAATGATCATTCCATCGGTGAGCGCATTGTCCTTATCATTCTCCTGATCCAATCCATCCAGCCCATTTACAGGGTCTGCTGATTTTCCAAAATCCGGAAACTGAGCCAATCCAATAAAGGAGCCGGCAAGATCGGTTACCCAAATGTTGAGATAAATATTCGGATCCCATTGACTAATTGCCGAAAGCTCCTCCCGATCGGATATGGTAATGTCGTACGAACTTTTATTTCCCGGCATTCTGACAATTCCAGTTGTCGGATCGCCTTCGGCGGTTTGCCGGGCAAGCACAAATTCAATATTCAAATTAGAAGCCGCACTCAAAAACTCAGGCTGAGTTTTTATTGTATCTGCATTTTTCTTTTGATAATCCTCATTTAGTACTTCAATCTGTGAATATATCTGCTCATCTGTGATGTTCACTCCTACCCCATATGGTTCATCTTTATGAATTACATGAACGACCACAGCAATTTTATCTGGTTCACCAGCCTCTTTTGTACCAAAAGGGACTAGTTTATTTCTTCTTTCGACTATTTTTTTTGCTATCCAGTTTTCAAAATCAGCTTCTGATGGAAGGGATTTGTACTTAATTCTTCTGGATTGCTCAGCTTCAACAGTACTGCACCTGTTTTGGGCTTGAACTTCATATTCGGACCAACATAAGATGATGATCAGGAGATTAAAAAAGAAATGCTTTGAATTTATCAATTTGCCAGATGAAAGTGTTTCCTGAATGAATACAAGAAAAATATAACTAGTAAACGCAAAAGGTAAAAAATTAGTCTATATATATCTATTCGGCAATCTAGCTTCCGGATCATTTCGAGAGGTAATATTTACAGCCTCAACCCTGGTAATTTCAGGGACAGCTCGTTTTATCGCCTCTTCTACTCCAGCCTTCAGTGTCATAGTAGACATGGGACAGGTGCCACAAGCGCCCAGCAACTCAAGATTTACGATGCCTTCCTCATTGATATCTAATATTTTAACATCACCACCATCCGCCAATAAATACGGCCTAATAGTTTGGAGCGCATCTTCTACTTTTTGAAGAATTGTCTTTGACAAAGTACTATCTCCCATAATCTATTGATTAACTTCTACAACTTTTGTTTTTTCCTGGGTTGCATTTCTAATTGCAATTTGTTGAGCTAAATTTTGTGCAAGCGTCACAAATGCCTCGGCTATAACTTCATCTTTCAATACTACCGGCTCTCCTTCATCTCCACATTCCCTGATACTTTGAACCAATGGAACCTCACCAAGAAATTCCACCTTGCTTTGCGCAGCCAATTCTTTTCCCCCATCCTTGCCAAAGATATAATATTTATTTTCTGGCAATTCAGCAGGAGTGAAATATGACATATTTTCTACAATTCCCAAAACAGGCACATTGATCTGCGGCTGCTTAAACATCGAAATTCCTCTCACAGCATCTGCCAAAGCCACTTTTTGTGGTGTGGTCACAACAATCGCCCCGGTTACAGGAATTGTCTGTACCAAGGTAAGATGAATATCACTCGTTCCGGGAGGAAGATCAAACAATAAGTAATCAAGATCTCCCCAATCTGTATCGGCAATAAATTGCTTTAATGCAGAGCCTGCCATCGGGCCCCTCCAAACAATTGCGCTATCACCGGGAGAGAGAAAACCAATTGATATTAGTTTAACCCCATGTCTTTCAATAGGGATTATCCAGTTTTTATCTTCGACTTTTTTAATGGTAGGCTGCTCGCCTTCGCAGCCAAACATTGTCGGGATAGACGGACCAAAAATATCCGCATCAATAATGCCGACTTTTGCGCCTGTTTTAGAAAGTGCAACAGCCAGGTTTGAAGTGACAGTAGATTTTCCGACGCCACCCTTTCCTGAGGCAACTGCAATTAAGTTTTTAACATTCGGCAGCAAAGGTAAATCTTCCATCCTGCTACTTGTAACAGAAGAAGTCATATTGATATCAACTTCTACTCCATTCAAGCCCAAGCCATCTATGGCATTCAAGCAATCCTTTCTAAGCATTTCCTTGAGTGGGCATGCCGGTGTTGTGAGGACTACTGAGAATGCAATTTTATTTTCAGTAACTTCCAAATCCTGAATCATTCCCAAGGTCACAAGGTCTTTGCCCAAATCAGGATCCATCACATTTGAAAGCGCTTTTAGCGCTTCTTCTTTCTTTATCATCATCTCCTATACTGAAATCTTATTGTTTAACTAAAAATCTTAATTTTAGTTAGATTAAATACAAATAATATTAACAACTCGCAAATATCGGAATTTATTTATGCTTTTTTCAAAAAGGTTTCTTTCAATTTTGTGAAAAGAAGTTCTTAATTTTGAAATTACGCAAAAGAAACGGAATTGAGCATAAGTCAGGCAACGGTAGATGAGATAAAAAATCGCATGGACATTATTGATGTCATAGGCGACTTTGTGACACTCAAAAGAACAGGTCAGCATTACAAAGGGAAAAGCCCCTTTTCTGATGAAAAAACACCTTCTTTTATTGTTTTTCCAAGAAATCAAAACTTCAAAGACTTCAGCTCCGGTAAGCAAGGCGATGCCATTTCCTTTATAATGGAGTATGATGGGCTGAGCTATGTGGAGGCCTTAAAGTATCTCGCAAAACGTTACGGGATCGAAATTGAAGAGGAAGAACAATCTCCTGAAACCGTTCAAAAACAGAATGAAAGAGAGAGTCTTTTTATAATTTTAAACTATGCCAAAGATTTTTTTAAGCAGAACCTCCATGAAACTGATGAAGGAAAAAGTATAGGTTTATCCTATTTCAAAGAGCGTGGATTTACGGATGAAATCGTCCAGAAGTTTGAATTGGGTTATAGTCTTGATCAATGGAATGCATTGGAAATTGATGCTAAAGCTAAAGGATACAATCCTGATCTGTTAGAGAAAGCCGGGCTCGTTATTAAGAAAGAAGAAAGACAATACGATCGTTTTCGTGGCCGGGTCATATTCCCGGTTCACAGCATTACAGGAAAACCAATTGCCTTTGGCGCACGGATTCTAAAAAATGTAAAGAACCAGCCAAAGTATCTCAATAGCCCTGAAACAGACGTTTATCACAAGAGTAATGTGCTGTATGGATTATATCAGGCTAGCAGACCCATCAGGCTGCTGGATAATTGCTACCTCGTAGAAGGGTACACAGATGTAATCAGCCTTCATCAACATGGAGTAGAAAATGTAGTTTCTTCGTCCGGAACCTCGTTGACAGAGAACCAGATAAAACTCATTCATCGACATACCGAAAACATAACCGTACTTTTTGATGGGGATGCTGCCGGAATTCGCGCTTCCCTACGTGGTATTGACATGATACTTCAGCAAGGGATGGACGTGAAAGCCGTTGTGTTTCCCGATGGGGAAGACCCTGACAGCTATTCAAGGAAATTGGGGGCCATGGGTTTTCAGCAGTTTTTAAAAGAAAATGCTGAAGACTTTATCAATTTCAAGACCAGGCTGTTGCTTGACGGTCACGATAATGATCCGGTAAAAAAAGCGGAAACCATAAGTCATATTATATCCAGCATATCTACGATACCAAACCAGGTAAAGCGTGCCGTTTACATGAAAGAAACGAGCAACTTGCTAGGTATGGAGGAGCAGATGCTTTATTCTGAGCTCAACAAAATCCTGATCAGCCAGAGAAAAGAAAAGCAAAAAGAGGCCTTTCGTGATCAACCAAAAAAACTAATTGAAGATGTTGAAGCTACTCAACAAAAGGAAGCTTTCGATACAGTTGTAAATCAGGAGAAAGAAACAATTCGAATTTTAATAAATTATGGTTTCAATAAAATAGAAAATGAATACAACCTGGTTGAGCACTATCTGGATGAATTGGATCCTGTTGAATTCTCGAATCCGATTTACAATAAAATTCTTCACATATTTAAAGAAGAATTAAGAAATGGGAAGGTTGTTGACGCTGACTATTTCAAATCATATCCTGATGAGCACATCCGGAACATTGTTATTGATTTGACTTCAGAAAGATATGAGTTAAGCGAAAATTGGAAGAAATATCGGATTTACGTTCCCAAAGAAGAGGATGGTCTTTCAAACTCCGTGTATAGTAATATACTCAGGCTGAAATTTCATAAAATAAAAAAGCTTATCACGCTCAATCTTGAAGAGCTGAAAAATGAAAAAGATTTGGAAAAGCAGATGGAATTACAAAAAATCAGTGTAGAATTAAAAAAAGCAGAAGCGGCTTTTTCAAATCCTCTAGGGATTGTAGTATCCTAAAATAATGTGCCTGAGCTAGGATTTTACGTGTGTTTATACTTTGCTAACCGCGTATTTTCAAGCTGAACTTTATCTGTAAAAGCTACTATTGGAATACACATTAAATAAAAAAACAAAACTTTTTAACTAAGAATGAGTATATCCAATAGAACTATAAATTAAACAGGATGAACAAAGAAAAAGCAAAAAAGGTGCTCTTGATGTTAAACAGAATAAATCAGGAAATTGACCTGCTCGGCAATACAATTTTTAATGCTAACTTAAAACCTGCTCCCATCAAAGTAAGAAGCAGCAATAATCCCAGGTTTAAATAAGCGCCTTTTACCAGATTATTTTAGGTTTTGAAAAAATTGTTATAAAAACAGAGGAATTTACCCCTGTTTATATCTATATTGCATCAACAATTAATTAATCAAAAACTTTCTGCTTGCAATTTTGGTCCTGTCTAACGGCAGGACCTATTTTTTTGTGTCCGTTTTCAGACGCCCCTATGTCGTAAACGAACATGAGGAATATCTACTTCAAAGCAAAAAGCCCGCAATCCTCCTTATTTAGACGTTTTTTTTTGGCATGCTTCTTGGCTAGGGTGGATTAAATCTATAATAATCAGATCTGTTATGATAAAACTAAAGCATCTCGATAAGTTCTATGAAAATAAATACCAACGTTCGTTTGTTCTGAAAGATGTGTCGTTGGAAATAGAACAAGGTGAATTTGTAACCATTATGGGCCCAAGTGGCGCCGGCAAGTCTACCATATTAAATATCATTGGGCTTTTGGATGAGCCTTCTGCCGGGGAATATTTTTTTATGGATGAACCTGTTCTCAAAATAAAAGAAAGAAAGAAATCAGAAATACATAAACATCACATTGGTTTTGTGTTTCAGGCATATCACCTGATAGACGAACTCACGGTTTATGAAAACATAGAAACTCCGTTGCTATACAAAGGCATAAAATCAAAAGAAAGAAAAAGTATGGTTGCAGAAATGCTGGATCGATTTCAAATGGTTGCGAAAAAGGATCTGTTTCCGGACCAATTATCTGGAGGGCAGCAACAACTTGTAGGAGTTGCCAGAGCGATTGTAGGCCGACCAAAATTACTTTTAGCTGATGAACCAACAGGTAATTTGCATTCTGAACAAGGAGATGAAATCATGCATCTGTTCAAAAAATTGAATGAAGAAGGCATGACCATTATTCAGGTAACACATTCAGAAAAAAATGCTCAATTTGGAAGTCGGGTCATCAGGTTGGAAGACGGCATTGTGAGGCATGACGTCAGAGCGGAGAAATTGGAAGCATAGATATTTAGAAACAATTTTTATTATGAAGCATCTTTTTTTAATCTTTTTGGCTTTTTTGACTATTTCACTAAATGCCCAGGACATGGATCTCACTTACGAAGAGGCCGTAAAAATCGCCCTGGAGCAAAACGTGGATTTGAGAACACAGCAAAATGAGATGAAGGTAGTTAAAGCTGAAAAAGCGCAGAGCCGGGGAGAAATGGCGCCATCTATATCGGCACGGCTTGACGGATGGAGATCCAATGGAAATACCTTTATTGAACAAGAAGCAAGGACAATAAATACAACAAGTGACAATTTACTGGGTACTTTAGTAACTAACATTAATGTTTTCAGTGGTTTCTCCCAAATCAATATGATTAAATTGTCAAATGCTCAATTTGAAGCTCAGCATTATTTGATAAATCGGACCTCTCAAAATACTATTTATACGGTAACCAATCAATACCTTCAGGTGTTATTGGACACAGAATTACTTGAGATTGCTGAAGATAATTTAAAGACACAGGAAATACTTTACCGACAAATAGATGCTATGGTAGAGGGAGGAAGTAAGCCGAAATCTGACTTGTACGACCAATTAGCTGTTGTAAAAAATATGGAGTTGCTTGTACTTCAAGCAAAAAACAAGCTGAGTAATGACAAGTCTTTTCTGGCGATCACACTTCAATTGGATCCCACTGTTGAGCTTACATTGAATAACCTTGACTGGGATCTTGATGAAATTCGCTTTTCAGAAATTAACCTGGATGAATTGTATGAAATTTCGTTAGCAAATCGTCCGGATTTGAAACAATATGAATCAAATGAGGTTGCTGCAGAAAGAACTATTTCTATAGCAAAAGCCAATTTTTCTCCAAGTCTTTATGCATTTTATAATTTCAGCACCAGATACAATGATCAATCAATCAGGAGCATTAGTGAGCAGTTCACGGTTGATAATAAACGATCTGAATACGGGATGAGATTAAGTATCCCAATATATTCAGGTCTGCGAAACAGAACCCAATTCGTCAGGCAGAAAGTGCTTTCAGAAAATTCAAAAATAAACACGGAAAATCTTAGAAAAACCATACTCAACGATGTTCGAAATGCCTATCAAAACTTTCAGGATGTCCGAACGGGCTATGATGTTAGTATAGCACAATTTGAGGCCTCTGATATGGCGCTAAAGGTTCAGAAAGAAAAGTATAATCTGGGTGTTGGTAATTTAATTGAATTGACGAACTCAAATAACAATTACGTATCTGCAGCATCAAAACAAGTCCAGGCCCGATTAAATCTACTTTTTCAAAAAGTTATCCTTGATTATCATACCGGAGTTTTGCAATCTCCCTAAACCTATATGCACATCATGATAAAATTCGTATACTTGTGAGTTATCTCTATGAATTAATTCACATGTATACTATTTAAAAATCAGTTGAAGAATCTTCGCAATTTTTTTGACATACTTTTTGGTAACCTGTTTGTCCTTGTCATGATAGCCACATTGGTTACCCTGATGGTCATGTACAAAAATTTATCCTCGACTGTTCAACATATGTCGCAGGTAATGATACAGGATCGTCTTAGTTTGACCAAGAAAGAGCTTTCCAGCATCTTTAATCCGATAAATCAGAATTTAGAAACGACAAGAGAACGCGGAAAAAACGGGTTATTCAGTGATATCCTGAATCAAAAAAAATTAAATGATATTTTCATACCCCTTTTGAAAAATTCATTTTCCATTTCTGCGCTAATGTTTGCGAATGACCAGGGTGATGAATACAGACTCCTGAAGACAGACAGCCTTTGGATTGTCCGATTAACCCTTCAGGGAAGTAAAAATTCTAACCCAATAGATTATTACTGGAAAGAAAATTCCGAAGGAGAAGATATTCTATTATATCAAAAAAAGCATCCGGCTTCCTATGATCCGAGATCGAGGCCCTGGTATAAATTGGCAATAAAAAGTCAGTACGATTCAATATCTCACTGGACCTCTCCTTACACCTTTTTCACCTCCAAACAACCAGGGATAACGGCTTCAACAAAATGGGAAGATCGCACAACAGGGCAAAACATTGTATTTGGAATGGACGTGCTGATTGCTGACTTATCAGACTTTACCACATCTATTGATATAACAGAAAATGGGAAGATATTCATTTTATCGGACAGTGCACAAGTAATCGGCTTACCAAAAGACGAGCGATTTGCCGATAAAATTACAAGACAACAATACACCCTGAAAAAGCTCATCGATCTCGATATTCCCGTACTCAATGAAGCCATTAAGGCAACTACAAATGAATCAGGTTCCTTTTCATTTAAATTTAAGGGTAAGATTTGGTGGGCTGGATTACAAGCGTATCCACTAAGTGAGTCCAATATATTATCAATTGGAGCTGTAGTTCCTGAATCTGATTTCTCTCAAGAAATGGAAAGCACCCGGCAGCTTCTGATTGGTGGATTGGTGATGATGTTATTCTTCTTCCTGATCATTATTTACTCTTTTCTTCGGATGAAGATAGCAAATAAAACAATCGCCTTAGAAAAGGACAGAAATGAGCATTTGCTTTTAAATACTTTGCCAATGAAAGTCGTGAGGGATTTAAAAAAAACCGGAAGATCTTTACCTCAAAAGTTTAAAAATGTAACCGTATATTTCTCTGATATTGTTGACTTCACGAAATTTTCTTCTCACCTAGATCCAAAAGAACTCATCAATGAACTTAATGATATTTATACAGCATTTGATGAAATCATGTTTAAATATGATTGTGAAAGAATTAAAACTATAGGAGATGCTTACCTCGCTGTTTGCGGTATGCCACAGCAAAATGACCATCATGCCGAAATGATGCTCAAGGCGTCATTGGAGGTGATGAGATATATCGAAAAACGAAACGTCACATCTGAATTAAAGTGGAAATTAAGAATTGGCATGCACTCCGGCAATGTGGTAGGAGGTATAGTTGGCGTCAAAAAATATATTTATGATATCTTCGGTGATACCATTAATACCGCTTCAAGAATGGAAAGCAATTCACTGCCTATGCGAATTAATATTTCTGAAGAAACCTATCGTTTAATAAACGACAAGAAATTTATCAAATCCAATAATATTACGTTCGAAAAGCGTGCCCCCATTCAGGTAAAGGGAAAAGGAGAAATGATCATGTATTTTGTATCGCCTTAATCCTGAGAATCAAGCCATTATTTTTTAATTATACAGAATAATTTTTCATTATAAATTACTACCTTTGCAGTCCGTTTGACTAAACGGTTTCCGAGAACGCTCGGAATGATGGTTTAACTGTTATAAATTCACTATTCGAACCCTAGCGTAAAGTGAGTATCCAATAGGGAAAATTAGTATGAGTAATTCAAAAGAAGAAAACAAAAAAGAAGAGCCTCAGGTTGAGGCTGAAGTTCAGGAAACGGAGAACACGGAAGCTCCTAAAGCAGAAGCTGAAGTAAAAGAGGAAGAAACTCCTATAGCTGAAATTGAAGTAAAAGAAGAAGAAACTCCTATCGCTGAAGTTGAAGTAAAAGAAGAGGAAGCTCCTAAGACTGAAGTTGAAGAGATAAAGGCCGAAGTTCCTGAAGTGAAAAAAGAAAAAAAACCTAAGAAATCCGCTGGACCAGATGAGGATTTTGATTGGGATGATCTTGGTTCCAAAAGTTTTGGAGAAGATTATTCGGATGAAGAAAGAAAAAGAATGGAAGACCTCATCGAGGGCACTTTAAGAACTGTTAATGAAAAAGAAGTTGTTGAAGGTCTTGTTGTCGGGATTTCAGATAGAGATGTAATTCTCAATATTGGCTTCAAATCAGATGGACTTGTTCCTCTTAACGAATTCAGAGATTTAACAGACCTGAAAATCGGAGACAAAGTAGAAGTTTATCTGGAAGAGCAGGAAAACTCACAAGGTCAGCTGGTTCTTTCAAGAAGAAAAGCCAAGGTTGTTCAGGCATGGGAAAATATCAAAGCGTCTTTTGAAGATGATAAGATTATCGATGGTTTTGTAAAAAGAAGAACCAAGGGAGGTCTGATCATTGATATATTCGGTGTTGAAGCTTTCCTTCCGGGATCTCAAATTGATGTAAAACCAATTCGGGATTTCGATGTTTTTGTAAGCAAGAAAATGGAAGTTAAGGTTATCAAAATCAATTATGCTAATGATAACGTTGTTGTCTCACATAAGATATTGATCGAAAAAGATCTTGAAAAACAAAAAGCTGAGATTCTTAATAACCTTGAAAAAGGCCAGGTACTTGAAGGTGTGATCAAAAACATGACCAACTTCGGTGTATTTATTGATCTTGGAGGTGTTGACGGATTATTGCACATTACTGACATATCATGGGGCAGAATAAATCATCCTGAAGAAGTACTGAAACTTGACGAAAAAGTCAATATTGTGGTACTTGATTTTGATGATGACAAGAAGCGTATTTCACTTGGCATGAAACAATTAACACCTCATCCATGGGACGCTCTTGCTGAAGAACTTGAAGTTGGATCTAAAGTAAATGGCAAAATTGTGAATGTAGCTGATTATGGCGCCTTCCTTGAAATTATGCCTGGCGTTGAAGGATTGATCCACGTTTCTGAAATGTCATGGTCTCAACACTTAAGAAACCCATCAGATTTCATAAAAATCGGTGACGAACTCGAAACTGTCGTATTAACATTGGAAAGAGATCAAAGAAAAATGTCATTGGGCATCAAACAATTGTCAGAAGATCCCTGGACTAAAACAGATGTACTTACACAATACGCAATTGGTACTACACATACCGGCGTGGTAAGAAACCTTACCAACTTCGGACTTTTCATCGAACTTGAAGAAGGAATTGATGGATTGGTTCACGTTTCTGACCTGAGCTGGACGAAGAAGATCAAACATCCTTCGGAGTTTGTTAAAGTAGGTGAAGATCTTGAAGTACAGGTTCTTGAGCTAGACGTCGACAACAGAAGACTTGCTCTTGGGCATAAGCAACTTGAAGAAAATCCATGGGATACCTTCAAATCTGTATTTACCAGAGGATCTGTTCACAAGTGTACGATCATCAGTAAAAATGATAAAGGGGCTGTATTAGAACTTCCTTACGGAATTGAAGGATTTGCAACGTCACGAAACCTTTTGAAAGAAGATGGAAGTACGGCTAATGCCGGTGAAACTTTAGACTTTAAGGTTTCCGAATTCTCAAAAGATGAAAAGAGAATTGTTCTGTCGCATACTTCGACGCATACTGAAGAGAAACCTAAAGCTCCTAAGAGAAATGCTGCAGGTGGCCGAAGCGCTGTTTCGAAAATCAATAAGGATATCGAACGAGATACACTTGGTGACCTAGAAGCGCTTTCTGCTTTGAAAGAGCAAATGGAAGGAGCTAAAAAAACTCAGGCTAAAGCTGCCCTTAAAAAAGTTACAGCAAAAAAAGAAGCTCCGAAGGAAGAGAAAACTCCAGAAATGAAGGAGGAAACTCCGAAAGCTGAAGAAGCTCCTGTTACTGAGGTAAAAGAAGAAGTTCCTGTTACTGAGGTAAAAGAAGAAGCTCCTGTTGCCGAGGTTAAGGAGGAAGCTCCTGTTGCCGAAGTAAAAGAAGAAGCAGTTGAAGTTAAAGAGGTAAATGCTGAAGAGAAGAAAGAAGCCAAGCCTAAGAAAAAAGCTGCTCCAAAGGCTAAAAAAGAAGAGAAAACTGAAGACGAGCCTAAAGCTGAAGGCGAAAAATAGCTTAGATCTTATTCGTTGAAATGATAATTTTATTTCAACTCACAAATATTAAAGCTCCAATTTTTTAATTGGGGCTTTTTTTGCTTGTCTGAGGTCATCAAACAATGATTGTACGCTACATTTGGGTTAGAAAATTAATGATTGTGTATTTGCTTACATTCAAAAAATGAATCCATTCGAAGCGACAAATTAAACAAACAATAGCGCCACCTCACGAATAATTTTGTTAGCATTGGAGTATCTAAATTACTCCTTCAAACAATAGTACTTTTACAGATTCCATAGGTATCATAAAATAAATGCAACAATATATTTTATCTTATTCGTTTTAGAATATGTTTTATAATCAACTCGGATGATTTTATTACACCAAATGATTTATTAAACAATCTCTTGCTATTTTTGGAGCAAATTGAATAGAGGGGACCTCTAATAATTCATTCGCATCAAAATTTTCATAGTGTTTTAAAGACAATGAAAATTTATGAAGCTTTATCGGGATAAGGCAAGAAAATTTGTCCCGAAAGCTTTCGGGATAAAACA
>SDBV01008112.1_pt1 | contig 14218 bp, 12 predicted proteins | sample 2277081 | NCBI WGS metagenome assembly SDBV01 (sample SAMN10402039, study PRJNA504765) | marine sediment metagenome | isolation source: marine sediment core GS10_PC15, 223 cmbsf | place: Arctic Ocean: Southern Knipovich Ridge | collected 2010
GAGCCGGAGCCGGCCTGCTATAAGCGAGGCGGCACCCAGCCGACGGTTACCGACGCCGACCTGCTGCTGGGCCGTCTCGACCCGGCGAATTTCGCGGGCGGCTCCATCCCCCTGTCCACCGGCGACGCGGCGAACGCGATGGTGTCCGAGGTTGGCGGCCTCATCAAACTGAGCGCAGAAGAAGCCGCGTACGGCGTGGCGGAGGTCGTCGACGAGAACATGAGCAACGCCGCCCGCGTTCACGCGGTTGAGAGCGGCAAGGATATCGGCGACTACACGATGATTACCTTCGGCGGCGCCGGGCCTCTGCACGCGGCCCGCCTGTGCGAGAAAAGCGGAATCAGGAAGTTCATCGTGCCGCCGGGCGCCGGTGTCGGTTCAGCGATTGGATTCCTGCGTGCGCCATTCGGATATGAAAGTGTGCGCAGCGCGAGCATGCGTTTCGCCCATTTCGATGCCGAGGCGCTCAACGAAATCGTCGAGCAGCTCACTGAGGAGAGCGTTCACTTTGCTCGCCAGGGTTCAGGGGACGCGGAGCCTACCGTCGAAATCAAGGCGTTCATGCGCTACGTCGGACAGGGTTGGGAAATTCCGGTTGCAATTCCGTATCGGCGTTTCACTGCGGAGGACCGCAACCATTTCAGCGCATCGTTTACGAAGGCATACACCCAGTTCTTCGGCCGCCCAATCGACGGTCTGGACATCGAAATTGTCAGTTGGGCGGTCAAGGCAAGCTCGCCGCTTCCGCCCGTCGAACGCCTGCGGTTGGTGAGCTCGCGTGACGCGGCGAAAATCGACAAGGGTCGCAAGATCTTCGACGCCGCCCTGAGCAGGTTCGTGGACGCCGCGATTGTCGAGCGCGCCTCACTGAAGGTGGGCGAAACCGTCAGCGGCCCCGCCATCATTGTTGAGCCGGAGACGTCCACGCTGATCACTTCGTCGTTCAACGCGACGGTCCAACCCGACGGATGTCTTCTCGCGGTCTCGAAAGCACTGAACGCAGCCGCTGCAAATCAGGAGTAAGCCCATGTCACTCAGCAATCTCGACACCATCCACATGCAGGTCATGTGGAACCGTCTGATTTCCGTGGTCGAAGAGCAGGCACTGGCCCTGATCCGTACCGCGTTCAGTACCAGCGTCCGCGAAGCAGGAGATTTGTCCGCAGGCATCTTCGACAAGCGCGGCCGCATGCTGGCGCAGGCCGTGACGGGAACGCCCGGTCACGTGAACACGATGGCCGAAGCAGTTGAACACTTCATGAACGACATCGGCCTCGAGCGCATGTACGAGGGAGACGTCTATCTGACGAATGACCCATGGAAAGGCACTGGCCACCTGCATGACTTCACGGTCGTCTCTCCTTCGTTCTACAACGGCGAACTGATTGGTTTTTTTGCCAGCACGGCACACGTGGTCGACATCGGCGGCCGTGGCTTCGGCCCGGATTCGCGCGAAGTGTACGAAGAAGGTCTGTTCGTGCCGATCATGAAATTCATCGAGCGCGGCGAAGTCAATCGCGACCTGGTCAACATTCTTCGCCACAATGTGCGTGAAGCCGACAAGGTCGTGGGCGACCTGTACGCACTGGCGTCGTGTAACGGTACCGGCCACAAGCGGCTCGTCGAAATGCTGAAGGAATTCGACCTGAAGGACGTCGAAGGCATCGGTGAGTTCATTCTGGCGCGCAGTCGCGAAGCCACGCTCGAGCGCATCGCTGCGCTGCCGAAGCAAACAGCGACGAACGAAATGACGCTCGACGGCTATGACACGCCAGTCGCGCTGAACGTTACGCTCACGATTGCCGACGACCACCTGCTCGCGGATTTCACCGGCTCCTCGCCGGCGAGTCCGTTCGGCATTAACGTACCCCTCCTCTACGCGAAAGCGTACGCCTGCTACGGTCTGAAGTGCATCATTGCGCCGGAGGTGCCGAACAACGCAGCGTCGCTGGAGCCCTTCCGTGTTCAGGCACCTGAAAGCTGCATTTTGAACGCGCAGCATCCAAGCCCGGTTGCGGTCCGTCACGTTCTCGGGCACTTCGTTCCTGACCTCGTGCTTGGCGCGCTAAACAAGGTCGTGCCAAACCGGGTTCCCGCGGAAGGCTCCGGGGCGCTCTGGAACCTGCATGTCAGCGCGCGTCCCGTGCGTGAAGACTCGGGCCTCAAGGGCAGCGAAATCCTGATGTTCAACAGTGGAGGCACCGGCGCCCGTCCGGAACTCGATGGCCTGTCGGCAACGGCGTTCCCGAGTGGCGTGCACGCGATGTCGGTCGAGGCGACCGAACAGGTGGGTCCTATCGTGGTGTGGCGTAAGGAGATGCGTTCAGGCTCAGGTGGGGCCGGCGAGCATCGCGGCGGCCTTGGGCAGATCGTGGAAATCGGCCCGCGCGAAGGCTATCACTTCCGGTTTAACGCAATGTTCGACCGTATTGACCACCCCGCACGCGGGCAGTCCGGCGGCAAGTCAGGCGAGGCAGGCAAGGTAACGCTTTCGGACGGAACCAGGATGCGCGGCAAAGGCACCCAGGCCGTAGGCGAGCACGAGCGGGTCACCCTGTCGTTGCCGGGCGGAGGCGGCGTGGGTTGGCCTGAAAATCGGTCGAAGCAGGCCCTGCTTCGCGACGTGCGCAACGAATACATCTCTGAAACGCAACTGCGTGAAGACTACGGCTTGTCGCTTGACGAGCTGAACGCGGCCGCCGGCAAGTAAGGAGCAACGCATGACAGACATCAGCAAACCCCCGTTCGAGAACATTCTGATTACGGGAGCGGCCGGCGCACTGGGTTCGGTACTCCGTGAATCTCTGCGCCCCTATGCGAAGACACTCACGCTGAGCGACCGCGCCTCGTTAGGCGAGCGGCGCGATAACGAGGTCCACCATGAGTGCGACCTCGCGGATCTCGACGCCGTCTTCGACATGATGAAGGGGGTAGACGTGGTAATTCACCTGGGCGGCGCGCCACGCGAGAACACCTTCCAGGTCATTCTGGATTCGAACATTACCGGCAGCTACCACATCTATGAAGCTGCCCGCCAGTCTGGTGTGAAGCGTGTGATTTACGCGAGTTCGGTTCACGCAATTGGCTTCTACGAATGTACGCAGACCATCGACGCGAGCGTGCCGCAACGCCCGGATAGCCTCTACGGTGTGAGCAAGACATTTGTCGAGAACCTGTCGCGCTACTACTTTGACAAGTTCGGTCTCGAATCGGTATGCGTGCGCATTGGCTCCTGCTTCCCGAAACCCGTCGACCGGCGCATGTTGGCGACCTGGCTCTCGTACGACGATTTTTCGCGTCTCTGCGTTCGCGCGCTCATAACGCCGAGCGTCGGCCACATGATCGTCTACGGCAACTCGCACAACAGCGCCAACTTCTGGGACAACACCGAGGCGGCCTATCTAGGCTACCGCCCGCAGGATTCAGCGGATGCGTTTGCTGACGAGGTCTATGCGAGCACGCCCTCTCCAGACCCGCGGAATCCTGCCGTCAAGTATCAGGGCGGCCAGTTTGCGGCAGATGGGCACTACGAAGACCCGAAAGCGAAGTAAGCGCCTCGGAACCGATCGTCTCTCCTGGACAGCATCAAGATGGCACAGCAAGCAGAAAAGTCCCACTATGACGTCGTCATAGTGGGCGGCGCAGTGGTCGGTAGCGCGACGGCGTACTTCCTCGCGAATAACCCGGATTTTTCGGGTTCGGTCCTTGTCGTGGAGCGTGACTGGTCTTATGCGAAATCGGCAACTGCACTCTCAAGCGCCTCGATTCGGCATCAGTTCTCCAACCCGCTGAACATTAGGATTTCCCAGTTCGGCACGGAATTCATCCGCAACTTTCATGAACTCGTGGCCGTCGATGGCGACGCGCCTGAACTCGGCTTCAAGGAAAACGGATACCTGTATCTGGGAGACGCAAAAGGTGCGCCGATGTTTGAGCGCAACTACGAAACGCAGCGCGAGAACGGCGCAGATGTGGTGCTGCTCGACCCGGAAAAGCTGGCGTTCCGCTTTCCGTGGCTCAACACGGAAGGTCTGGTCAACGGCGTGTATGGGCAAACGGGCGAAGGCTGGTTCGATAGCTATGGCCTGCTGCAGGGCATGCGCAAGAAAGCCCGTTCGCTAGGTGTCGAGTACATCGAGAACGAAGTCGTCGAGATTCGTCGTGAAGGTTCGAGGATTACCGGTGTCGTACTGAAGAGCGGCGAAGAGATCGGCTGCGGCGTTCTGGTCAACGCCGCGGGTACCCGCGGCCCTGCCATCGCCCGGAAAGCCGGCCTTGAAATCCCTGTCGAGCCAAGAAAGCGCTGTCTCTTCGTGTTCGATTGCCGCACTCCGCTCGAAGGCATCGTGCCTCTCACCATCGACACGACGGGTATCTTCTTCCGTCCGGAGGGCAAGTACTACCTGACCGGCTGCTATCCCGAGCCCGACCCGCTCGCGGACGTGGATGACTTCGAGGTCATCCATTCCGAGTTCGAGGACATCATCTGGCCTGCTCTCGCCGAACGCGTACCCGCGTTCGAGGCGATCAAGGTCGTGAGTTCCTGGGCAGGTCATTACGACTTCTGCATGCTGGACCACAACGCAGTTGTCGGCCCGCACGCCGAAGTGACCAACTTCATGTTCGCGAACGGCTTCAGCGGTCACGGTCTGCAGCAGTCCCCCGCCATTGGCCGGGGCTTGAGCGAACTGATCACCTACGGTCAATATCGCGCGCTTGATCTCTCGCCTCTGGGCTACCAGCGCGTTGTCGAAAACAGGCCCTTCCTCGAGGAAGGGGTGATTTAACGGTCCCCGCGACGCCATCCTCTTCGAAGCAATGAACTCTACTCACTATCGTCACTATCGCAACGCGTTGGTAACCGGTGCATCCAGCGGCATCGGACGGGCCATCGCAAGACGGCTTGTCGAAGACGGCCTGCATGTGTACGCAGTCGGCCGCGATGCAAGCGCACTCGATGAGCTTGCATCGGCAGGTGGCATCACTCCGATTGCGCTTGACCTGCGCGACTCATCGTCGTTGCGCGATGTATTCGGACACGCTGAAATCGATGTCATGGTGAACAATGCAGGACTCCTTCCTGCCGTCAAAAAATTTGATGCGTGCTCGGCTGACGACATCGACAGCATGATCGACATCAATCTTCGCGCCCCGCTTCGTCTTGCCCATACGGCACTCGAAGGGATGTTGCAGCGCAGGCGCGGACATCTCTTTTTCATCGGGTCCAGCGCGGGCCGTTTCCCGCATCCCAACACCGCCGTGTACGGTGCAACAAAGGCCGCAATCAGCATGTTCTGCGACTCGTTGCGCTGTGACCTGCTAGGCAGCCGGGTTCGCGTGACGGAGATTGCTCCGGGGCGCGTGCAGACGAACCTGTACCGCTCGGCACTCGGCGAACAGGCCGCAAACGAAAAGCTGTATGACGGCTATCGCTCGATTCAGCCGGAAGACATTGCAGAACTTCTCTCGACCGCACTCAGGCTTCCCGACTCGGTGGACGTCTCGCGGCTCGAGGTGTTCCCCACCGACCAGGCACCAGGCGGTTCGCAGATTGTCGCCATCGACGCATAACAAAGTCATTAGCTGGAGAACCCGATGAAGAATCAGAGAGTGGTAATTGTAGGTGGCGCGACGGGCCTCGGCCTGGCGATTGCGAAGCTGATGCTCGCGGACGGAGCCGAGAGCATCGCCTTGATTGACAAGAATGCTCCGCTCCTCGAAGAAACTGTCGGGGCCCTGAGGACTCAGGGTCACAATGTAACGGGAGTCGAAGGAGACATCACGCGACGCGAGGCCGCTCACGCCGCTTTCAGGCAGGCGCTCGACGCGCTTGGGCGAGTCGATGCGCTGATTAACAGTGCTGCCATCTACCCTCGCCGGCCGATCCTCGATATCTCCGATGACGACTGGGACCTTGAAAATGCAGTCAATATCAAGGGCACCTACCACATGGCCGTGGCGGCCATAGAACACATGCGCAGCCGGCCAAAGGTCGAGGCCAATGTCGCCGGGCGCATTGTGAATATCACCTCTGTCGATGCCTTCAAGGCGCACCCCCAGAACGCGCACTATGCAGCGACGAAAGCCGCCGTTGTCAGCCTGACCAGGTCATTCGCGCAGGAAGTGGCGAAAGACGGCATCCTCGTCAACTCCGTTGCGCCTGCCGGGTTCGCCACTGAGAAGGCGAAGGCCGCCGGCTTCCTCGGCGAGCTTGCGGCCGCAAACCCGCTCGGTCGCGCCGCGGAGCCCGAAGAGATCGCCCAATGGGTCGTGATGATGGCCAGTTCCCGCAACACCTATACGACTGGCGAGAACGTCATCGTGAGCGGTGGCTACATCTACGCTTAAGCGCAAACAGAACGAAAATAGCGCGCACATGCATGCCGTCGCCACCGGCGACGGCAGCCTCGCTGTGATAAAGTCGTAATATGTCATACGGCGCAGGTCTGACTCCCGGCGCCCCCGCGGCATTGTCTGGAATGCCTGCGATGCTCTAATTGTCCGGTGTGAGGGACTCGGAATGACCTTCGACGCAGAAACATTACTCAAGAGTGCGGCAAGCTCGGGAAAGCGACGCAGCCTGACGGAACTGGTTATCCAGGCTCTGAACGACAGAATCGACCGGGGCGACTATGCTCCTGGCTCCAAGTTGCCGACCGAGCCGGAGCTGTGCACAGAATTCGGTGTCAGCCGCACGGTGATCCGTGAGGCCGTCGCTTCGCTCAAGCTTGGCCGGAAACTCATCGCGAGACACGGGGTCGGCGTATTCGTCGCCGATGCGCCCGGACAATCCGACGGCGCCAGTTTCATCGACTCGACGACGCTGAATAATTCCATGCATGTGCTGGAGTTGCGTAGCGGCGTAGAAACGGAGTGCGCGGCCTACGCGGCTCAGCGGCGCTCCGAAGCCCATCTGCGAGCGCTGAAAGAAGTGTATGCCCGCATGGAGATTGTCGCGATCGACGATGACGCTGAGTGCGCACGCGCTGACTTCGAATTTCATCTGGCCGTCGCGGTGTGCTCGGAGAATCCGCACTTTGCGTCCATTCTCAGGTCACTCGGCCAGGAAATCATCATTGACCTTCGCCTGAAGCATGGCAAAGCCACTCCGAAGGAACGCAAGACATACATTCGACGTATTCAGCGGGAACACGGTGACATTCTGGATGCCATTGAGCGCCAGGACGTAAGCGGAGCACGTCGCGCCATGCGGCGTCATCTCAATGAGAGCCTTGAGCGCTATCACAACCTCACGAGCACTCGCGGCGAGGTTTGACGAGGTTTGAAATTGTGTCTGGCGTCGCGAATAACCGATCCGCGACGCCTCCAACCCGATAAACCAGACTGGCTCCGTTACCTGGTGATAGGGTCCACCTTGTCGCCGACAGCAATTGCCTGAGGCACCCACTTGCCGTCTATAACCTTGTAGAACGTTGCAGTCGGCTCTTTCATGTCTCCGTTAGGCAGGAACGCAATGCTTCCAGATACGCCTTCGAAAGACACGGACTTGATCACCGGTCCATAGACCTTCGGATCCGTCGAGTTCGCCTTAAGCATGGCGTTGATAAGCACCCACGTTGCATCGTAGGCGGCCGGCGAATAGGCAACCACACCTTCGTTGTACTTCTTCTTCATCTTCTCGTCGAACTCGCGGCCAGTCTTCATTCTCGACAGCGGGATTCCATAGTCCCAGGACACGGCGCCTTCGGCGCTGGCGCCCGCGACGCTGAGGAACGTTTCGTTCTCGAAGCTGCCGCCACCGAGCATGACCGCCTGGATACCCAGTTGCCGCATCTGCTTTGCCAACAGTCCTGCTTGCTGGTCGAGCCCGCCCCAGAAAATTACATCGGGATTGAACGACTTGATTTTCGTAAGCTGAGCCTTGGAATCGACCGCCTTGTCTGTCGTGAATTCACGGTCGACCACCTTTCCGCCGGCTGCTTCAACGCCTTTGGAAAACTCATCTGCCATCCCTTGGCCGAAAGCCGTGCGGTCGTCGATGACGGCGATGCTTTTACCCTTCAGTGATTGCACGGCCGATTGGCCCGCGAGTTTCCCCATCTGCGCGTCCGAATTCACGACCCTGAAGACATTGTTGAAGCCCTGCGCGGTCAGAGTGGGATTGGTCGCCGTCGGCGACACCATGGGGATGCCCGCAGTGTTGTAAATCCGGGATGCGGGGATGCTCGTGCCGGAATTGAAGTGGCCGACAACGCCTGCGACGTTCGCATCGACCATCTTCTGCGCGACCTGGGAGCCCATGCGCGGGTCGCCCTGGTCGTCTTCTGCGTCGAGAACGAAATGAACCGTCTGGTTGCCGATTTTCAGGTTTTTGGCGTTCGCGTCGTCCAACGCCAACTCGACACCTCGCTTCAAATCGACCCCGTAATGAGCCGAGCCCCCCGTCAAGGGCGCGGCGAAGCCGATGGTCACGTCTGCTGCGTGCGCGGCCGCATTAAGGAGCAGACCTCCGGAGAGAATCAGGGAACGGGTAACACGTGAACAGGCGAGTGAACGTTTCATGGTGAAACCTCAGGCTTCCAAAGTTAGATTGATGCCGGGCCGCCAGCGATGACCGAAGGCGCCCATTCCGGGAAAACATCAGACCAAAGCCGGCCGTCGAAACTCAACCTGCTCCAGACGTCAAAGTATTAGGTGAGACGTCATATGTCAATGAGTCAAAATTAAGGATTCTCCCGAGTATCCCTAGGGACTGAAAGCGTCAAATTATTACAAATCACATTCAAATCGCCATGCTTCGCACGCAAAAGAGTGCACTGGCAGCAACCTCAGGTTTCCGGCGTTTTCAGCCAAAACGGCCGCCCAGTGCGGAATAGAGGGAAAGGCAAGTCTTCCGCGCCGGACGGAGCAACCGCCGAAGCCGGTGTCGTTTATGGAAAGAAATGTAATGATTCTGAGCCGATCAACGCTCTTCTTTCGTTGCGATTTTTATGCATTTTTTGCGAAAGATTCGTCTGTTCGACGGGTACTACGATTCAGTCACCCCACTCAATTCGGCAACACGCGTGGAAAGCAGGTGCGTTGCGGTGTTGAGCAAGGCGATGGCTATCGATCACGGGCCGCAAGGGATTCGCGTGAACTGTCTCTGCACCGGTCCGGTGGCGACCCAGTTGCTCGAAGATGTGTTCGCCGGCAGGGACGCCCCCCGGGCCTACGCAGGACGTTCGAGGCCTCCACCGTGCTGCGCAGGTTAGGCAGGCAGGAAGATATCTCATCCGCCACAGCGTTTCTGGCAAGCGACGATTCGGCGTTCATGGCAGGAGCGAATCTCGTCATTGACGGCGGCTGGACAGCCCGCTAGCGTCGCCGTCCTCAGTTCAGGCGCGCGTCGTCCCACTTCATGCATCGAGCGATTCCAGATACGCAGCGCCCTTTGCGGCGTCGTACCGGCCCTCCCATCTGGCGATAACCAGCGGCGCCAGCGCATTGCCAATGACGTTGAGCGCAGTCCGCCCCATGTCCAGAACACGGTCTACGCCGGCGATAAAAGCGAGTCCTTCGATGGGCAGCCCGGCACTCGCCAACGTGGCAAGCATGGTGACGAGCATGAATCCCGGTACGGCCGCTACCCCTTTCGACGTGAAAACCATCGTCAGAACCAGCACAATCTGCTCTTGCCACCCGAGATGTATGCCATACAGCTGTGCAATGAACAATGCACCAATGCCGAGATAAATTGATGCTCCATCGAGGTTGAACGTGTAACCGGTAGGTACGACAAACGTTGTAATGCTCTCCGGCGCGCCGTAGTCTTCCATCTTCTTCATGAGCTGCGGCAATACGGTTGCCGAACTGGCGCTCGAAAATGCGATGATCAGTTCGTTTTTGATAATCCGCAGCAGCGTGAAGATCCGGAAACCGAACAGGCGTGCCGTAATGCCAAGCACTACGAATATAAATACGGCAATCGCAAAGTACGTTACAGCAACAAGTTTGAGCAACGGCAACAGCGAACCAAAGCCAAAGGTGGCCACTGTGACGGCAATCAACCCAAACACGCCGACCGGCGCGTAGCGCATCACCATCCCCGTTACCTTGAACATCGCATCGGCTATGCCTTTCAGCGTAACGAGCACCGGCTTGCGAAATTCCTCCGGCACGGACTGAAGACCGAGTCCAAACATCACCGAGAAAAAGATAACGGGGAGCATATCGCCCTTTGCCATCGACGCCACGATGTTGTCCGGAATGATTCCCAGCACGAGCGAGGCGAATCCGGCATGATGCGGGGCCTGCTGGGAGACCTGTCTGAGATGCGACACATCCGTCTGCGTCAGTTGAGACATGTCGGTCCCCACGCCGGGGTGCAGGACGTTGGCGATGATGAGGCCAAGCACGATCGCAATCGTTGTGACAATCTCGAAGTAGACGATGGTCTTCAGGCCGATCCGGCCAAAGGATTTACTGTCGCCCACACCTGAAATTCCGGTCACCATACTCGTAAATACGATGGGTACGACGATCATCCGGATCAGCTTGATGAAGATATCGCCCGCGGGCTGCAGGAATCCCGTAATGGCAGCGTCCTTCGCCTGCGGGAAGTGATTCAGCACGACTCCGACAATGATGCCAACGGCAAGAGCAAGTGCGATCTGCGACGCCAGACTGATGCGGCGACGCTGACGGGTATGCGACGACGGCAGGTTATCGGAAGCCGTATCCATGAAAGTCTCCTTTTAGCCAGGTATTGGAACCCAAGCATGTGATTCGAAAGTTATTTTTGTGTACTGCCCAGACGCAGCCGGGATACGCGTGGGTACTACGTCATTCGCGGGTGGGCGCAACCGTGGAATTCATCCCCGTATGAACACCACGGCAACTCCGGTTGCCTCACAACACCCGCTCCTGGGAGCGCGTCAGGCCGCTTACGATTCCAGCGCTGCACATGCAGCAGCAATTCGTCGACACCCTTCCTGAAGCTGCTCGTACGACGTCGCAAACGAAATCCGGAACGCGGGCGACAGACCAAACGCAGCCCCCTGGATGACTCCCACATCCTGCGTTTCCAGCAGATGCATCACGAGATCGGTGTCGTTGCGGATCACTGCCCCGCCTTTCGCACGCCGGCCCATGATTCCCGCGCACGACGGGTAGACGTAAAATGCGCCGCTCGGACGCGGACAATAGAGCCCATCAATCGCATTGATGCTGTCCACCACGAGATCGCGCCGTCGCTGGAACTGCTCACGCCAGCCAATCAGGAAATCCTTCGGGCCTGTGAGCGCGGCCAGCGCGGCGGCCTGACTGATGGCGGATGGGTTGCTCGTGCTCTGCGACTGCAGCTTGGCCATTGCCTTGATCAGCGTCCGCGGGCCACCGGCAAAACCGATTCTCCAGCCAGTCATCGCGTACGCTTTCGATACGCCGTTGACGGTCAGCGTGCGTTCGCGCAAGTGCGGATTGCAGTGCGCGAAGCTCGCAAACTGCATGCCGTCGTAAATCAGGTGTTCGTAGACATCGTCGGTCAATATCCAGACGTGCGGGTGGCGACCCAGCACTTCGCCGAGTGCGACCAGTTCGCTCTCACTATAGGTCGCGCCGGTCGGATTGCACGGGGAATTAAGAACCAGCCATTTCGTGCGCGGCGTGATCGCCGCTTCGAGTTGGGCCGGTGTCATCCTGTATCCGCTATCGACGTCACATTCGACAATCACCGGATATCCACCGTTGAGCAACACCATATCCGGGTACGACACCCAGTACGGTGCAGGCACGATAACTTCGTCGCCATCTTCCACCGTGCAGGTCAGCGCGTTGAAGATGATCTGCTTGCCGCCGTTGGCCACACTCACTTCGTCCTGCGCGTAGACAAGGCCGTTTTCGCGCTCGAATTTCTCGCGGACCGCGCGCTTGAGTTCCGGTGTGCCGTCGACCACCGTATAGCGTGTACGACCCGTCTTCATTGCCTCATACGCGGCCTCCACGATATGCGGCGGCGTATCGAAGTCTGGCTCCCCGACAGTCAGCCCGATGATTTCGCGCCCGGCCGCACGCAGTTCCTTCACGCGCGCAGTTGCTGTCGAGCTTGGCGAGGGCTTGATGCGGTTAAGGCGCGCTGCAATCAGATTCATGTCACTCATTTTTTACCTGTTCTCCGTGCTTACGCAATGACACCTTTGTCTTTCAGAGTCGCGTCGATCCATTCGCGCCTGTCCTTGCCGGCGAGAATTGCTTCCTTGCGCTGCTGTTCGCGCAGTGCCTGCGCACGGGCAGCCTGCAGCACATCGTCGAGCCGGCTCGCCGGCACCGCGACCAGGCCGTCCTCGTCGCCAACGATCAGGTCGCCGGCCTCGATCACCAGACCCCCGATCGCGACCGGCACATTGATCTCGCCCGGCCCCTCCTTGAACGGTCCGCGATGCGTGTTACCGCGTGCGAAGCACGGAAAGTCGGCGGCAAGAAATGCGGCAACGTCGCGCACTGCGCCGTCGATCACGAAGCCCGCGACACCGCGCACCTGCGCATGCAGTTGCATCAGTTCGCCTACCAGCGCCTGCGTAAGGTCACCCCCGCCGTCCACGACGATCACGTCGCCGGGCTCGGCGAGGTCGATTGCCTTGTGGATCATCAGGTTGTCGCCGGAGCGCACCTTGACGGTGATCGCGCGGCCCACGAGTTTCTTCTCGCGGTGATAGCGCTGCAGCCCGATGACGCCGCACAGGCGGTGCATGTTGTCGCTGATGTGCGGTGTGACGACGCTCATGAATGCGTCGACGGTGGCGGCCTGAATCGGCGCGGGCATCGGCAGGATGCGGAATCCAAGATGGGCGGGCTGGCTCATGGGTCTCCCTGAGATGAAGATTGGATCAGAATGTCGGATGCTTCAGCAGGTACGGCACAAGCCCGCCGGCATCCAGGATGGCAAGCATTTCAGACGCAATCGGCGCCGCTCGCAGCGGCATTTCGATGCCGTCGCAATGGACGGTGATCTGCTCGCCGAGGTCGATACGGAGTGCGGCCCCCTCGGGAATCCCCCGGGTATCGCACTCAATCGGGTACAGTCCGTTGTTCACCGCGTTGCGAAACCAGGTGCGGGCAAAGCTTTCGGCAATCACAATCCGAATACCGGCACCGGCGATCGCCGTGACCGCGACCTCCATCGCCGAACCGCAGCCGAAATTCCGCCCGGCCACCACGATATGCCCGGGGCGCACCGAGGCGGCAAAATGCGGCGCGATTGCCTCAAACAGATACGTCTTCAGCACCGCGGGGTCGAGTGACTCCCGCTTGCGCCGTGACGAGATGATGTAGTCGGTATTGATGTCGTCGCCGAAGCGTCGAGCAGTACCACTGATTAACGTCGTCATCCGGTTACCTCCCCACGACGTCGAGCATGCCGGGACTTGCAATGCGCCCGGCGATCGCGCTCGCCGCGCACACTGCGGGCGACGCAAGATAGATGTTGGCGCTCGGATTGCCCATGCGGCCTTTGAAATTGCGGTTCGCAGTTAAAATCACATTCGCGTTGTCTTCCGGAATCGCACCGCTGGTGCCACAGCATGCGCCACAGCCCGGGGCTACGATTACCGCACCCAGTGCGATCAGTTCGGCAAGCTCACCGTCACGGACCAGTTCGAGCAGCACATCGCGCGACGCCGGCGTCACGACCAGTTGAACGCCAGGCGCCGGCCGCCCGAACTGACGGAACACCTCGAGTGCTTCGCGGAAGTCCTTTGCCCGCCCGCCGGTACAGGTGCCGAGAAACACCATCTGTACGGGGGTTGCGGTAAGCGCGCTGACTGGCACGGTGTCGCAGACCGCATGCGGCACTGCAACGAACGGAACCAGTTCCGCGAGGTCGACGTCCAGCGTGCGGGAGTAAACGGCGTCCGGATCAGCGCTGACTGCGCCGGACAGAGCGGCGCCGCGCCGCGCGAGATAGTGCCGGCATGCGTCGTCGAACGGGAAAATGGCATTCTTGGCGCCAGCTTCGACCGACATGTTCGCGATCACCAGCCGATCTTCGAAATCGAGGCTCTGCACACCATCACCTTCGAATTCGAGCGCCTCGTAGTTTGCGCCCCCCGTGCCAAGCCGTTGCACGAGATGTAGCGCGAGATCCTTTGGATAGACGCCTTGCTTGAAGCGGCCATGCAGTCTGACGCGGATCGAGGCAGGCACCTTTAACCAGGCCTTGCCGGAATTCATCACACCCGCGAGATCAGACGAACCGACACCGGTCGCGAAACAGTTTGCC
>SDBV01008113.1_pt1 | contig 14218 bp, 22 predicted proteins | sample 2277081 | NCBI WGS metagenome assembly SDBV01 (sample SAMN10402039, study PRJNA504765) | marine sediment metagenome | isolation source: marine sediment core GS10_PC15, 223 cmbsf | place: Arctic Ocean: Southern Knipovich Ridge | collected 2010
AAGAATTTTACAAAAAATATGGAATTTTAAATTGACAAAATTATTAATTCTATTAGAATATTACAATGACAATTCTAATATGTACTAGAGGGTATAATTGCGAAAATAATTATAACGGAGGATAACCTTATGTGGTTTTGGTTCAGAAGTAAACCTAAGTTTAGAAAATATAATTGGACACATATTATTGTTCACCATTCTTGGTCTACCGATCGTGATACATTAGATTGGCAATCAGTCAGAAGATATCATAGGGATGCTTTAGGCTGGACGGCAGAAGGATATCATTTTGGAATTGAAAAAATTAATGGTGAGTATGAAATCTTGATGGGTCGTCCATTAAATATGAATGGTGCTCATACAAGAGGTATGAATGAAAAAGCAATTGGGATATGTATTATTGGCCAATTTGATACTAACGAAGTACCCAAAGAAGCCTATGAAAAATTATCTATATTGGTCAAGATGTTAATGGATATGTTTAAGATTAGAGTGGATAATGTCAAAAAACATCACTACTATGCATCTTACAAAACTTGTCCCGGAACTAAATTTGATATGGACTATTTTAAAAGAGAATTTGTAAATAAAATATAGGAAGTTTGAATGGCTATCAAGGTTATACAAGAATTATTATACGAGAAGATTGCAGAATTAGGTAGTCTCGTTTTTTGTAAATGTGGACAAAGATTAAAAGAAGATAAACAAAATAAATTAATGTGTCCAAAATATAAATCTATTGTAGGACGTGTTCGTAATCAAACTATAAAAGGAAAACATAATCCACAAGATTGGGGTACATATAGAGATTTGGTGGAATATGATGTTTTGCAAGATTGGTTAATCACTATTGCAAAAAGAATAAAAAAAACTTGACTAAACTTTTAAAATAATTAGGATAAACTATGATTATAAGCATAACATCTGGTAAAGGTGGAACTGGTAAAAGTACAATAGCAACGAACTTATCTTATTACTTTGCTAACAAAGAAAAAAAAGTGGAGTTAATAGATATAGATTGGGGAATGAGTAATTCTTTTTATTTCTTCAATGTATATCCGACTATGTCCGTTTATAATTATCTTTATAAGAATATTGAATGGGATAAAATTAAGTTTAAGATCAATACTTATTTAGATCTGATTATCGCTGGTCAAGGCAAGAAAAGTATTGCAAATCTTTCCATAGAAGACAAATTAAATATTATGAAAAAAATTAAAATAGATGATTCTTCTTATGCTTCTATAATATTAGATACAGCTCCTGGTATTCATAATAATGTAACAGATTTTTTGAAAATATCTGATAAGATCGTTGTGATTGTAAATTCAAGTACACATTCTATTACAGATGGATATAATTTAATTAAGGTTTTAATTGAAGATAAAGCTAAAGCAAAATTTTGTATTTTGGTAAATCAAGTTAGTAACGTTGAACATGCTCAGAATATATTTAACAGAATTTCAGCTACGTGTAAAAAATATCTAAAAATGACACCTATATATCTAGGTAACATTAATTCTAGTAACAATATGAGATTGGCGTGTGATCAACAAAAACTTTTCATGAAAGACTATCATACAACATACGTCGGAAAACAAATTCAAGAAATAGGAGACAAGATATGGGAAGTAATGTAAACTGTGATAGCCAGGAATTAGCAGAAGGTATACAGACAGAAAATCGTATTTTGCGATATAAACAGATGTTTAAAAAATACCGTGTGGCTTTTATCACATTTGGTGTGATTGTTTTATTTCAAATAATTATCATTTTAGTTCTATTTAATCAAACTAATTTTTATAAGCAGAATTACAAAATGAATTATTTGTCAATTTATAATGTAGAACAAACGATTATACAAAAAAACAGACGAAAAGAAGCAATGTCGAAAGTTATGAAGGTTGGTTTATATTTTAATCCAAATATTAATGAAAGAGTATTAGCTCAGATCGCAGCAACTATGTATGATGTTGGTGAAAAGCAATATAATATTGCTGTAGAAGAACAAATTGTTTGGATTACAGGTGAAACTGAATGGTATTACCGAGGAAAAAAATCAATTTCACATAAAGGAGCCAAAGGTTTAACACAATTAATGCCAGTAACAGCAATGTATCTTGCTGGAAAATTAAATATAACTTATCGAGGTAACACAACATTATTTAATCCAATTGAAAATTTACGAATGGGTATGAGATATTATTTTGATTTAAAGACAGAATATAAAAGTCCAGAATATTATATCACTGCCTATTGTTGGGGCGAAGGATCAATTGGAAAATTTGCAAGAAATAAAAGACCTATTACTGGAAGACATAGGGATTATCTTAACAGATTTTTGACTATGAAAAAGAAAGTAGAAAAAGTCCTTGGGGAAAAAATTATAATCTATGGATTAGATGATCGGAGGTAAACTAATGAATTTAAAAACTAATCAAAAGGCTAGAACTTTTCCATTCGATAATAACGAATGGAATGAATTCAAAATGGAATGTAGGAAAAATGGTATTAAATTACAACATGCTGTTAGTGTAGCAATTGGAGAATACACAAGAAAACTAAGAAGGAGTAGGATTGATGCCGAAGAAAAAGCAAGAAGAGTCTAATAAAACTTCTCCTGGAAATGTTATTGTTGATACCATAATTGCTGATCATAAAAAAAAATTTGGCGATAAAGTCATCGGTACAGCCAGAGATGCGGAATTTATGAATGATCGTATCGTTGCTAACAATATGATTAAGACGGATTCTATATCTTTTAATGCCATGACTGGAATCGGTGGCATACCAACAGGACGAATATTTTTAGTATATGGTAAGGCTGGTGTAGGTAAAACAACAACCTTATTGTCTTGTTTTAAGTATGCTGCAAGACAAGGGTATTGTTTGGTTTTTGTTGATTTCGAACACCGATTAGATGTCGGATTATTAGATAGTATGGGTATTGACAGAAAAGATCCAAATAACTTTATTTTATCTCTACCTAATTATGCTAATGAAGGGTTTGATCTTATAGACAAATTATTAAAAACAGGGAAGAAGTTTTTTATTGTTATAGATAGTATTTCTGCAATAAAACCACGACCGTCTGAAAAGAAGGCAGGAGGTGATTGGGGTGATGGTAAAAGACCTGGGCAAGTTGCAGCATTATTATCTGAATTCTTAAAGGACATTACACCCGCATTATCTAAATCACAAAGTATATTGGGACTATTGTCACAAGAAAGAATGAAAGGAATTGTTTCTGGATATGCACATAAAAGTTCTACTGGTGGATTAGCCCCTGAATTTTATTCGACTTACATTTTAGCCATTAGACCAGAATCCGGGAAAGAGATAATGAAGGGTGATCAGCAATTTGGTAAAGTCTTAATTATGAATTTCAAGAAAAACACAACGTCATTACCACCGCTACCTAGAAAGGTAGCTCTGCATTATGGTAAAGGTTTTTATTTAGAATATGAAGCTGTTATGTTGGGTATTCAGGAAGGACTTATTGAAGTTAGTGGTGCATGGTATGCGTATAAAAATATAAAAAAACAAGGTTTGGGAAATTTAGTTGAATGCTTTGAGCAAGATCCTCAACTCTTAAAAGAATTAAGAAAGGAGTTAAATATATGACCAATAAAACTGTTATTAAAAAAGCATTTCATGAAGAACAAATTTATTTTAAAAAAAATAATAATGAATTAATACTGCATGATCAACGCACTACATTAATCAATTGTGAAGTAGAAAATGTTTTACATGCGTTGAAATTAGGTGTCGCTTTCGGATTACCTGATGGTCAATATAAACTAGACGCAAAACAGGGTGATTTCTCTGATGACTTTGACCCTTCAATATTAGTATTTCCAAATTATCAAGAAAGCTTAAATATGGCTAAGGAAATATGTAAACATCAAATCAAAAAAACTTATCTGTGTTTTGGGGAAAGTGATATCATTTATAATGACGAATTAGGATATGGATGTATTAATTCAGATTTATTAAGTGGTATTAGTGAACTTTTGGGTGAGGCCTTTGATTTTGATAGAATTTTAGCATGTAAGGAATTGAAAAATTTTTATATACCTGTTAATGGTGAACAGGATAAACATATATTTTTTGCAGGGAGTGTTGCCAACATATCTGATGTAATAAAATATCTAAAAATATAAGGGGTGATTTGTGGAATATAATTTTTCATTGGATGAAAATAAGAGTAAATATCATAAAAAGGTAATAGAATTTTTTAGAAAAGAATTCCCATTATTTGAAATTATCCAGGAATTTACAATTAAAATTGATAATCAGACTTTATTTTGTGATATTACATGTAAGTCACCAATAAAATTTATTATAGAAATTAATCCTGGTCATCACTATAAATTTGTTCCATATTTTCATAAAACATATGATAATTTCAAAGCAGCCCAAAAACGAGATCAGATTAAAGAGACATGGGCAGAAATGAATGATTTTATGTACATTGTATTGAAAGAAGAAGATTTTAAGAAAGGTGTATTTGAAAAAAAATTAAAAAATATATTGACATAAAAATCAAAAATATTATTATAAGGAAAATATCATGACATTAACAAAAGAAAAAATTAAATCAATAGTAGACCAGGCTTTAAATGCTAACGATGATGAAAGTATAATAGCCGCAAAAAAGAAATTAGATCAATATCGATTAAATGTGTCTCCTAAATATTTTGATAATTTTATAGACGAAATGTTTTCTATTCCTATTAACAAGCTAATAGGTTATCCAATAGAAAAATTACAAGGATATTTATTTGCTGTTGATAGTTGGTATCTATATGTAATGAATGGTGTCAATTACTGTGAAGCACGCCTGACAAATGTTAAATATCAGTATAATTCGAAATTACGTGAAGCGAAAATAAAACAAAAAGAATCTGTCACAGAAACCGAAAAGGAATACCGGGCATTAGATATGGATATTAGATTACAAAAGCTTAAAATGAAATTACAAGCAGTTGAAACTCTTTATAAATTAATACAAGGTTTAGATAAAGCTGTTTATAATTATCATGTTACTTTACAAAACATTATTAGAAGAAAAGAAAGGGAATGGGATTTTAAATATAAAACCCGTTCTACTGTATAAGGAGAAAACTATATGGATATTAATGCAATAACATTAACAGGAAGATTAACCCAAGACCCTAAAATTTTTTATTCACAGTCAGGAACAGGAATTGCTAATATTTCTATCGCTAATAATTATTCCGTCAAACGTGGTGAAGAATGGCAACAGGAAACAAGTTTTTTTAAGGTTGTAGTCTTTGGTAAACAAGCAGAAAATATTGAAAAGTATCTTGTGAAAGGGCAGGAAGTTGCGATTAATGGTGAAATCCGTCAGACAAAATGGGAAGACAAGGATGGAAATAAAAGAACTTCATATGAAATCATTGCAAAAACCGTCAAGTTTGGATCTAAACCAAAGTCCAAAGGTTCTTATCAGGAAGAACAGGCTGTAACAGATGAAACCGTTTCAGAAGATATTCCTAATAATGAACAAAATGACGTACCTCTAGACACAGATGATATACCTTTTTAATGGTGTGATATGAAAATAGATGAAAAAGAAAATGAAAATTTCAAAATATTTCAAAAAGTTCTTCGTGAATTAGAAAAAAATAAATTTACGAATCATCTCGATGTTTTAAATGTGTCTTTTTTAAAACGTAAAAAAATTAGCAAGGAAAGAATTGATTGGTTATTATATGATAATAGAAATTATTATATATATTCCCATGACTTTGCTAAAGCATTATGGGGACTAGATTATTTAAAAAAATTACGTGAAATGATTGTTTGCGAAAACCCTATTGATTATTTTAGAAAAATTATTTAATTATTGGGAGAGTATATGGCGAAGCAACGATATGTTAATACTAAATTTTGGACTGATCCTTATGTATCGGATTTAGACCCGTCAGAAAAATTATTGTTTTTATATTTTATGACCAATCATTTAACAAATATATCTGGCATCTATGAAGTTACTATTCGACAGGTTGCCTTTGATACAGGTATAGATAAGTCGATGGTAATGAAAATATTAAACCGTTTTGAAAAAGACGATAAAATTATTTATCGTAATGGGTGGATTGCAATTAAAAATTTCATAAAACATCAGACATTAAATCCAAAAATTAAGATAGGAATTGAAATTGAATTATTAGATAAACCAGCCGAATTAATTGATTTTGTTGATACGTCTGACGTTAATCATGAAAGCATACAACCTATTGTACAACCTATACAAGAAAAAAGTACAACCCATCCTTCATCAAAAAGAATATCTAATGAATTAAAAGATAAACTATTTAAAAAATATAATACATGTGCTATGTGTGGATCGACGGATAACCTTGAAATTAATCGTATAGACGCATTTAAAGGGTCTACAGGCAACGAAGAAGATAATTTAAGGGTATTATGTGCCTCATGTAATGGTAAGGAAAATGTAAAAAAAAGGTGGGATAAGGATAGGTTGCAGAAGGATAGTCTACCTAAAAAAATAGGTAGTCTATCCGATTCTAATTCTAATTCTAATTCTAATTCTAATATTAATAAAGCCGTCAAAAAAGACGGCACCCTTAAATCTCTTGTTAAACAATTCACAGAAGTTTATCACGATAAATTTTTTGAAGTCAATAAAGTTAAATATGATTGGAAAAATCAAGATTTTAAAAATTTGGAATACCTTTCTAAAAAAATTAAATCTGTTGATGAATTCAAAAAGATTTTAGATAATGCTATATCACACGAATTTTTCGGTGGGATTAAACTTACCCCCGCCATTATATATTCAAAAATCACATATTTTAAAAATATGGAAAAAGATCAGGGAGGTAAACGTGTATCTCAAAACACTTCAACACAAGGTCCGGGAAGTAAAGGCAATCCTGGACAAGCACAAAAATATCCCAGCAAGACATATTCCGAAATGCCCAAAGTGTAAAGGTACAGGGCGTGTTAAGGCTAGTGATGAAGAATTTGCCAAACGTAAGACAGCATTAGAAAAAATTAATGTTCATTTAAAAGATGAGAATATTCGTTACGCTACGTGCAAATGCGAAAACCCTGAATATTTAATATATCTTGAAGCCGAAAATAATTATAATGATTATGAATATTTAAATAGGCATATTGGCATCCCTACCGGGAAATATAAAAGTTTTTGTTTTGATATGTATAAACTTCCGATGTTAAAACATGTAAAAGAACTTTTAGAAAATAAATTTTTTATTAATGAAGAAGGACATAAAAAAACAGGGTTCTTGTTTTGGAGTAAAACATCCGGTACTGGTAAAACATTATTGGGATTATCTATATTAAATTCATTAGCTGTTGATTTTAAATTAAAATGTAGATATGAAAATACAACAAATATGCTTTCAACGTTAAAACATTTTTTTAACAAAGATAAACAAGATGAATGTTATAATGAATTAGATTATTTGGATCAACTAGTGAATTATGATGTTCTTATGTTGGATGATATAGGTAGTGAAAAAGTTTCTGATTGGGTTCGTGAAAAGTTCTATTTTATTCAGGAGGGAAGGAATATAAAGCCGAATAAAATTAATATTTTTACTTCTAATGATTCCCCAGAAGTGTTGGCAAGTAAAATTGGTGATAAAGTCGTATCCCGTATAATTGAGTATTGTGAATTAATTAAATTTGAAGGAACTAGTTGGAGAAGTAAATAATGATAAATAAAATACTATTAAAACCAAAAACAAGATCAAATAATAAAGAAAAACTGAAATTAAATTCTGCTACGATTGAAAGAATAAAGTTTAATCGAGATATGATACAAAAGCATTTTCCTGATAATAAAATAAATATTGATCTTTCTCTTGGAACCTTTCATCTGGTTTCATCTAGTGATAAAGAGAATTTTGTTGATCTTCCTATATCTTTATATGAAGTCGTAAGGTTAAAAATTTCAAAGTCAAAAAAGGATTTTGAAATTTTGGCTGATTGTAGTTTACAAATTGCCACTTTATACTGTGATAAAGAGTTTATTCCAGATGCTAAAAAAATTATTGCTAATATTGTTTCTAATTATTTTCATAATTCCATTATAGATAGTACAAATAAATTAAAAAAATTAGATAGCAAGACATTTCCATTGATAGAAGATCTTGAAAATTATTCTAATAAAGAAAAAGAATTATATAGATACGCTTTTGAAGGATTTAAAAAGAAAGATGATTTTAAATGTATTTGTACAGGCAATCCGGGAACAGGGAAAACATGGTTTGCTAAGATTTTAAGTAAATTTTTAATTGAAAATAAAATTGTTGATTTTATTATGATATGTAATTTGAGGTGGCTACATTTTATATGTGACATGTTTTATAGACTAGACGTAAAACATAAAATATTATTTATTATTGATGAAATGGAAAAGGATGCTATTGATCGTTCGTCAGGTAATATGGGTGCACAAAAACTTTTGAAGATTTTAGACGGGATGGACACAACATATGATATTCGTCTTTTAGGCATTAGTAACCTTCCACAAATTATGGATCGTGCATTGTTTAGACCTGGTAGAATTGATATGTTAATTTGTTCTGAAAAACCAAAATTAACAGAAGAATATTTGTTTAATATTTTTAAATCTTTATCTTATAAGATTACACATACCAAGTTGAAAGAATTATCAAAATTTATGTATAAACAGTTTACAGAAATAATGCCAATTTCTTTTTATTCACATGCAATTCGGCTTTGGGATATATATAAGGAATGGGATTGTGTTAGTTCAATATTGGATGTTTTTTATTCTAATAAAGGATTATTTCAGTATGACGATGGTTTGGGTTATCAAAAAAATAATAGAATAGGTTTTATGGAAGAAGATAACTGTGAGGTAGCTGAGGCTCGAAGAACAGAATCATTATGAATAAAAAAATAATATATTTATCGCCGTCTTCTATTAATTTATATTTAACATGCCCACTTCTTTATAAAAATAAAAAGGTTGATATTAAAAAAGATAGTAGGTTTTTAAGATATGGTAGCTGGGTACATAAGTGTACAGAAGAATATGTTAAATCAGACGCCAAGAAAGATATTTTGAAAATCGCCAAATCTAATTTCACGAAATATGATATTGATCTCGATGATTTTTTAGATGGTCAAAAGGTTTTAAAGCGTTTTATTAATAGAGAATATCTGCAATATAAAATATTAGGGTCAGAAATTAAATTACAGGATATTTTATCAAACGGAGTTGCTTTACGAGGGATTATAGATTTATTAGTTGAACGTGATCATGAAACATTGGAAGTGATAGACTATAAATCTGGTTGGAAATTTTATACTTTATCAATGATCAATAAAAATATGCAATTGAAGGTGTATAAGAATTTGGTGTTAAACCAGGAAGAATATAAACAATATAAAAATATTATTTTAACTATTGATCCATTAAGATATGAACCCCTATCTGTAGTACACGATGAAGTTGATAACGAAACATTCCTAGATTGGATCAGTGAGATGTATACAAAAATCACAAAGGATAATGATTTAAAGCCAAATTTCCCTAATCCTTTTTGCAAGGGATGTCATATAACAAATCTATGTGAAGATTACAAAAACTATAATAAGTTTGATTTTAAATTAAAAATGGATGTTAATAAAAAATTAGAACATTATTATCAATTAAAAAATTTAAAGAAAGTTTTAAATCAGGATCTTGATTATTATAAAGAATTTTTTAAAGATTATGCACATAAAAATAATACTGATGTGGTCAGCTCTAATAAATATGAATTAAAAATAAAAAATAATTATATGGGGCTAATTAAAAAATGAAAAACAGACTTAATGAACTAACAGAAGATTGGGTGAAATTTGATCACAAAATACACAATACATATTATTATGTTAAACCCAAAATAGCCGTTGCTAAAATATTAGAATATAAAAGAAGTTTTGTGAAAAAATTAAAAAGCAAGATTCAAGAATTGGAGGTAAATTATAATGCAAGTAACATTAAACAAAGCTAAATTTGTAGACGTTTTATCTAAAATAGGTAAAATTAGTAAGACAACTGTTTTTTATAATAACAAGGGGTTGTATGTCCAAAGCAATATGGGGGAATCTATTGAGTTTTTGAATATTCAATTAAATGAAGATTCATATGAGTTGGTTCCTTTTGGTGTAGAAAGTTCAAGTTTATTAGACATTGTTAAAACAATGCCTACTGATGATATTTCGCTAGAAGTGAAAGACGAAATATTAGAAATTAAAGATGACAAAAAGGATTATACGTTAAGGTTGAATAAAAATGTCATGCCGTCTTCGGTTGAGTTTAAAATAACCGAAGGTATATCTATGAACATGGACATATTATTAAAATATATGCCTTATGTAAAACTAGTAACTTTTTATTCTAAAAACGAAAATAATATTCCTATTAAGTTTCACGAAAATATTATGATGGCTACAGACTCACGCAGGTTATATAGAATTAGGTTGCCAGAAGATTTAAAATTTTTTGAACCGACATTTATTTTTAGCCTTAATCAACTATTTGAAGGTGATATAATTTGTTGTAAAACGGATAAGAGGTTGGTGTTTGCAAAGGATCATAATTATTATTCTATACAATTGGCGGCTCCTCATACAATTGATACAGATAAATTCTTTAAAGACTATAAGGACGATCAGAAAATCAAAGTTAATAAATTAATATTAGACGACATTAATAATGCTTTATTGATTGCTAAGAATGAGGAGGGTTTTAAAATAACGGTAGAAATTCTTGATGATAAAATGAAGATTTCCACATCTAATGATTTTGGAACCTTTGAAACAACACATAAATGTGTTGAGGGAAAAGGGAAAATAATACTTGCGGTGAATGGTGATTACTTAAAACAGGCGTTGGAATTTATTTTCAACTCCCATAAGGAAGCAGAAATAATGTTTAAAGATTCTACTAGTGGATTATATATTGCGGCCCCCAATAAAGAAATTGAAGCTTTATTAATGCCAATTCGTTTATAAGGAGAACATTATGCAGATGAAAGTTTCATTAGAAGATTATGAAGTCGGACAAATGTTTCAATTAACTGGTGATGAAAGAATTTTTAAATGTTTTGAATATGAAGGGTTTAAATTTTATGGGTATGCTTTTATCAAGACAGCCATGGATTTTATGTTGGATCATCCAGAGGCCAAAAGGTTAGCTAAAAATGCGGGTATTTGCATTGTTTCTTCTAGAATAATACATATACCCAAAGATAATATATTTATGAATACAGCTTTAAGAAAATCCTGTAACTTTTGGTCAAAGGAAGGTATTAGATATATAGCCGAAGCACGTTTAGAATACAAGGGTATAGATTATTACAGAAATAGTAGTGCCGGTGCAGATAACGTCAGTACTTTTTTTGTAACCTATTGTCCTGAAATTGCTTGTAAACGTGCGGTAATCCAGGGTATAATTGATATTTTAGATTTGAAAGACGTTACAGTGGAATATCAGCCAGAAAGAACCTTTATTGAAAAAGAAGAATCAGAAGATCAAGATGAAAAGAAAGACGAAAAAATGATGGACGAAACACAATTAAATATGATTAAAACTTTATTAAAAGAAAATGATAAAAGATTTTCTAAAAAGAAATACGAAAAGTTGACCTATGAAGAAGCTGGAAATACAATAAAAGAATTAAAAAAAGGTGTAAAAAATGAAAAAAAATAATGTAGAACAAACAAAGTTTGATTTACATTATGGAATAACTTGGACTCCAGAACCCGAATGTCCTAAATGTGGTGCTTATATGAAGGAGTTTGTAACCAAGTGGTGGTGTAGAAATTTAGATTGTAGATTTAAAATAGATAAAGAAGAACAGAAGGAGGATTAAAATGCAACAACCAATAATTAATTTACAGGAAATAATTTGGGAAATAACTGGAAAGTGTCATAATGGATGTGAATATTGCGGAAGCAGTCATATTTGGGGTGATGAAAAAGAAATTGATGAAGATAGAATAATCCAAATAGCTAAAAAAATAGCAGACTACCCACCAAAGGAAATAGATATTTCGGGGGGTGATCCTTTATTAGTTTCTTATAAAACACATAAAAAGATTATTGATATTTTGAGAAATAAAGGAATTAAATGTAAAATATTAATTAACCTAAAGAGTTTAAGAACTTGTTCTAACAGTTCTGTTGCAAAAGAGAATGATAAGATATTAGAATTATATGATCATATTGGCCTATCTATTAATACAAGTGAAGATTTAGAAACAATGAAAGAAATGCCTCGGAAGTGGTTTAAGACTACCGTGATAACTAATTTTAATTTACAAAATATATTTTTATTTAATAAAATAGAAACATTAGTTCAAAGTATGGATGTATTATGGATGGTGCAATATACAATTTTCAATAGTTTTAATTCATTAGCATTATATGAAAATCTAGATGCAGTGGATGATTTAAGAGACAGGATTGAAAATGCATATGATGAAGGAATCAAAATTTTGATTTCAGATAATATGTCAGGAAATCCCTGTGTGGCTGGTAGTAGAGCAATTGGTATTTTGTATAATGGTGACGTCGTTCCTTGTTTAAGCATGAGATCATGGCATGAAGAAATACCAACATATGGGAATGTTTTAGATACTGGTTTAGAAAAAATATGGGTTAATGGGTTTAAAGAATACCGTTGTTCTGGATTCAAATGTTGTAAAGATGTTTGCAACAATCAAATAATTGGAACATATAAAATTCAAAAACAAGATAAATTTGAAATTACTGATGAAAAAATAGATGTAATTTCAAAAGGTAAGGATATTCCTTATAAACCAGATTACTTTAATGGTACTTTTGTATATGCAGTTCCAACACATCAAGATCCTATTGTATTGTTATATGCTGTACAAACTATTGATTTAAATAAACCAAGAACAGATGAGGGTATTCTAACAACATCTTCTAAATCAGAAGTATATACAAGGATAGATTTCGAAAAAGACGACGATAATGAATGAAAAACAATTTCAGAATGAAATAAGAAGTTCAATTCAATATTTATTTCCTGCGGCACACTATGTTAAAATCCCTGACCCTAGTAAGATGGATATCAATCAAACCAACAAAAGACCTTATGACGCTTATTATATTTTTCACAATGTTTTTATTGCTTTTGAATATAAGCAAATCAAGGAAGCCAAATCTTTTCCTTTTGATCGTGTTGAAAATCATCAAGTATATAATTTATTAGAAGTTAACCAGGGGTTTAACCATGGGTATGTATTAATTAATTATCGATTTAGTTTAACAGAAAAACAAATGAAAAAGCTAGACACACAAAGTAAGAAACATAATTTTTCTGTTTTATTAGACATATCATATTTTGTATTATTAAGAAACTTTTATCTTGGGATATGTGGGAAGAAGTCTTTACCATTTGAAGTAATTTGGAAGTGGCATAAAGAGGGACGCAACACTATCATTTTTTGGGAGAAGATGAAAGATAAACATATTTGGAACCTAAAAAATATTTTACAGCCATTTTGGCTAAAAGGAGATTCTGATGATAATAAAACGTCCAGGACGACCCAAAAAACTTGATAGTAAAAGTTACAAGATGGAAGTAGCGTGTGGGAATTTATTTGTAACAGTTTCATTTTATCCTAAAACGGGAAGACCATTTGAAACATTTGTTTCTGGGTCTAAACTTCGTGGATGCAAGGCTAATCAAGAAGCCCTGGGTAGACTGACGAGTGTTTTATTACAATATGATTTACTAGAAGAAGCCATTGATCAACTCGAAGGAATTGTTTGCACATCATGTAGTAGGTTAAAAGGCATGTTGCCAAAAGAAAAGAAAATAGAAATGCCAAATTCATGTGCCGACTGTATTGCCAAGGTTTTAAAGGAAAATTACGTGGCCAAGCAGGAAGATAAGGAAGATAAAAACGAGGATAAGCAAAAGACTGATAATAAGAAAGATGAAAAGTCTAAATGATTATAAGTTTTATGAAACTAATTTAGGTATATTTTATCATGGAAAATGTGAAGACATATTACCTCTAATTAATAGTGAGGTTAAATTGTGTTTTACATCACCACCATACAATAAGGGGTTTAACGGTAGAAGGAAAAGCACTTTTTGTTATGATGGTAATAGTCAAAATACATATGCTAAATATGATGATT
>SDBV01008114.1_pt1 | contig 14215 bp, 9 predicted proteins | sample 2277081 | NCBI WGS metagenome assembly SDBV01 (sample SAMN10402039, study PRJNA504765) | marine sediment metagenome | isolation source: marine sediment core GS10_PC15, 223 cmbsf | place: Arctic Ocean: Southern Knipovich Ridge | collected 2010
CCATTAAGATGCAAGGCCTTCAAATGACTGTTGTAAGAAAGAGACTTTGCCAAACGTTTAGCTCCGTTATTTCCAATGCCATTAACATTCAAATAAAGAGTTTCTAAAGGTGAATCCGTTTCAATCAACTCTGCGACCGCTTTAGCTCCTTTATTCCCAATATCACATGCGTTGATATTCAAATCCTTCATTGAAGGGTGTGTTTTCAAAGCCTCAACTAAATCCACAATTCGATCACGTAACGGATTGTCGATTAAGCAAAGGCCCTCTAATGTTCGATTCTCCTCTAACATCGAAATGATCGCATCCACACCGTCATTATCAATCTCACACCGTGATAAATCCAGGCGCTTTAAAATCTTGTTGACTTTGCATGCTTCCGCAAGGGCACCTGTACCATATGATGGCCCAACAAGGGTATTTCCACTTAAGGATAAAAGGCTCAACTTTTTATTCTTATACAACATCTCTGCTAACGAATTAGCTCCATCACCATCGATCTTATTATCTTTTAAACGAAGTTCTTCAACTGTTTTGTTCTTATAAAGAGCTTTTGCAATTCGAGCGACACCCTTTGAAGTCACATTATGATGGTTAAAATTGACAACGGATAAACATTTAGTTTTACGAATCAATTGCGCAACTGCCTGGGCACCCTCGTCATCAAATTTTTGATCATATTTTCCATGAATTGTTAACGATTCAAGCTTTGTAAATGCAGAAAAGTTATTGGTTAAAAATTTGATATTCGCCGAATTTAGGACTAAAGGATTCTCTTTTCCTTGAGTGTCTAATTCCGTCATTTTTGGTGCCAATTTGAGAAGTTTATTAAACTTCGTGAAAACGTTTTCTTCATTAAGATTATTTAGGATACATGTGACTTTACTATTATAATCGACAGTTTTGATCGGGTTCATTAATCCCTCCTTGCGGGTTTTGAGGTGAGAACGAGTATACCACATGGAAATAAGGGCGTCAATATTTTGTCAGGGTGTCTTTTGCCTTTTTTAACGCGCTCGAACAAAAGCCATTTTTATACTATACAACCACAATTTGATCATGCGTCCAATATCCTTCTGAATGAATAACCACTTGAAGGCAGTGAAAAATCCGAAATAGCGATACACAATCTGAAAAGTCTCTTTAAAGTGTAAGGTCATATCACGTAAGTTTAATCGCTTAAGGTCAAAGTCAATGATCACATGACTTGTCGACGCTTGTTGTAAACCCGGAGATAACGCAAACCGACAAAATAAATCTAACTCCCCTCTAACCTTAAAATGTGTCCGGAACTTCCCAATGATGCTAAACAAGTCCTTGTGAAACCAAAAAGTTTGAATGGATGTCGGCTGCAATCCCTTCTTTAAAAGAGAAGTAGAGAGCTCCCGGTATAATATCCTAGGCTCAGATTTCCCATCCCGCAAAAGACAGGCTCCATAAGCCAAATGAGGATTGTTGTTCTCAAGCACAAGATCCATAATGGTTTTGATGGTATACGGAGATAAATGAAAGTCTCCCGGCGCTAAAAAATTAATATACTCTCCCGTCGCCAAAGAAATCCCTTTATTTAACATTTCATATAGCTGATAAGTCGTCACTGAACAAATCCGAACTCGTGAATCAAAAAAACTGTTGATAATCTCAAGAGTTCGGTCTGTAGACCCGGCATCGATAATAATCACTTCAAAATCTGGATAGGACTCTTTTAGGAGCCGATTGAGAGTCACGGCGATATTTTGAGAATTGTTAAGTGTGGGGATCACAATCGAAATTTTGGGGTAAATGTAGTCGTGATACTCGATTTCCCGTTTCAGGGGGGATTCCCCAAGTTTGCTGTTAAATGCATCTGTCATAGTCGGTCCTTTCTCCGTATTCTCCATTAAAACTCCATTTGACTCAATACCACTTGTCCCAAAAAACGGTTCACGGTAAAATTTTCCTTCAACCAAGGTAACTAACATGGTCACTTTTCAAGAGCTAATCAACCGTCTCACAAAATTTTGGCAAGACCAGGGATGTATCATCCATCAGGGATATGATCTGGAAAAAGGGGCAGGAACACTAAATCCTGCTACTTTTCTAAGGTGCTTAGGTCCAGAACCTTACAAGGCTGGATATGTAGAACCTAGCCGTCGTCCGACAGATGGTCGGTATGGAGAAAACCCGAACCGGGTTCAGCATTACTTTCAGTTTCAGGTGATCCTGAAGCCTTCTCCTCCGGATATTCAAACGGTCTACCTTCAATCACTAGAGGCAATTGGTCTGAATCTGTCTGAGCATGACATCCGATTTGTTCATGATGACTGGGAAAACCCGACGATCGGAGCAGCCGGGCTTGGTTGGGAAGCGTGGATTGATGGAATGGAGGTGACCCAAATCACCTATTTCCAGGTTTGCGGTGGTCTTCCTGTCGATGTCGTGACGGGCGAACTCACTTATGGAATTGAGCGCTTAGCGATGTATCTCCAGGATGTGGACAGCATTTTTGATCTACAATGGAATGACGAATACACTTATGGGGATATTTATCTTCGGAATGAACAGGAATGGAGCGAGTACAATTTTGAGCTGGCGTCTGTGCCCATGTGGTTGAAGCAGTTTGAAGAGTACGAGAGGGAAGCAAACGAGCTCATTGAACGAAAACTCCCCCTCCCTGCCTACGATTTTGTGATGAAGGCGTCTCACTCGTTCAATATTTTAGACGCACGTGGTGCCATTTCGGTGACCGAAAGAACCGGATATATCACCCGCATCCGAAATCTTGCCAGAGGTGTCGCCAAAGCTTACGTTAAAAGTCGAGAAGAGCAAGGATTTCCTCTTATTAAATCTCCTTTCAAAGAACCTCCACAGCACGACTTTACCAAGGAAATCGAAGCTTTAAAAGCATTGGAACAAGTAAAGACGGAAGATTTCCTCTTGGAAATTGGATCGGAAGAGCTCCCGGCAACATTTGTTCCCATCGGAATCAAAAGCCTTGAAAAATCAATCCGCGAACTGCTCAAGAAAGAAGAGATCCCTTTCAAAGACATTTCCCTATACGGAACTCCTCGCCGCCTTTCAGTGATTATTCATGAAATGGCCACGAAAAAAGAGGCCAAAGAGGTAGAGCGACGCGGACCTAAAATTTCCCAAGTCTTTGATGAACATAGTCAGATTACCAAAGCTGGAGAAGGATTTTTCCGCTCATTGGGCATGTCTCATCCCACAAAAGATGAAATCTTAAGCGGCAAAAACAAGAATCTCGAAATCCGGAATAACTATCTGTTTGCGACGATCAAAACAGAAGCGGTGTCCACGGCTGACATTTTAAGAAAGCAGCTTCCCGACCTTATTTCGAACTTAAGTTTCCCCAAAAAGATGCGTTGGTCCAACTTCAATATCACTTACGCGCGCCCATTGATATGGATTGTCTCGCTGTTTGGTCGGACTGTCGTCCCCTTTCAATTGGCGAATGTGGTGACATCAAATACCACATTTGGTCATCGTCAAATCGCACCAAAGCCCGTTATTATCGATCACCCGAAAGACTATGTCGAAACCTTGCGAAAGGCCCATGTCATTGTCGATATCGAGGAAAGAAGAAACCTCATTCTCAAAGAGCTTGAAAAGGTTGAATCTCAACTTCAAGGTGAAATTCTTGAAAAAGACCGAGTGCTTTCCGAAGTGGTCCATCTTGTTGAAGAGCCATATGTAACAACTGCATCCTTTGATCAAGATTACCTGAAAGCGCCGAAGGAACTCTTAGTTTCGGAAATGGTGGAACACCAGAAATACTTCCCCATCGCGAATGCAGATGGTGAGCTGATGAATTCCATTGTCATTACCACAAACAACATTCCGAGCGACAAAATCCGCCGTGGAAATGTCAAGGTTCTTTCAGCCAGATTGAGTGACGGAGTCTTCCTCTATGAACAAGACCTGAAGGTTCCTCTGGACCAAATGAACGAAAAGCTCAAATCCGTGACCTTCCAGAAAGAATTGGGAAGTGTTTGGGACAAAGTTGAAAGAATCATCAGCAATGTTAAAACCATTCACCATCATCTCCCGATCTGCGAAATCAATGATGCCCTTCGGGCAGCTCAGTACTGTAAAACGGACTTGGCCTCGGCCGCAGTGTTTGAGTTTCCTGATCTCCAAGGTATCATGGGATATCGCTATGCATTGGCACAAGACGAAACACCTGAAGTGGCGCTGGCGATTAAAGAGCATTGGATGCCAGTAGGAGAAAAAGCACCGCTCCCCGAATCCGATACAGGAATCATTTTAAGCATTGCCGACAAGCTCGATAACCTAGTCGGTTGCTTTGCTGTGGGGCTGAAGCCGACCTCATCAAGTGATCCTTATGCCTTAAGACGGCAAGTGTTGGGGATCATCAAAATTCTGATTCAGGGTCAATATCACCTCCCACTAAATGAAGTGTTACATGCCAGTTACCAACACTTAAACATTGAGGCGGAAGAGAAAGAGGTTTTATCAAATATTCGTCATTTTATCACACAACGAATCAAAACGGTGTTCCAGGACTACGGTTTTCAACCTGATATCATTGAGGCTAGCTTGTCCACTGCTATGGATGATATCTATGACACCTTTTGTCGCGTTTCAGCGCTTCATAATTTCCGTAAAGATAAAGAACGGTTTCAACAGCTTTTTGAAGTCTATAAGCGAGCGAAAGGACAGCTAGAGAAGTTTGAACGGATGGACTTTTCTGAAGGTTTGTTGAAAGAAGATGCCGAGAAAGAGTTGAACAAGCAATTGAATGACATCCAAGACAAGTTATCAGTTAGTCTTGAATCGAAAAATTATAAAGAAGCTTATAATTTGATTGCTACCCTGCAGCCTCCGCTGGCTAAGTTATTTGATGAAGTGAGAGTTTTAGCTGATGATGAGCAGTTAAAGCAAAATCGTTTGGCGTTGTTGCAGCGAGTCTTTGATCGGTTTGGATTGCTTTTGGACTTTAGTAAGATCCGCGAGTGATTTTAGGCAGCAGATAAGCGCAGATTATTTATATACGTATTTTTGAATTAAGGTAGTTCGTCCTTACCTCAACTCCTTTTATAAAGCTCCCGATGATGAAATCCATTTTCATCTTTATACAAACACCGGTCACCAATCTTTCCACTTCAGTTAAGATATGAGCACGATGTGATCTCAATGATTCACACACTGGATGATTATTCGCAATTCATCTTCTTAACCCATTAATAACTAATTATTTAACTCTTGATCGAAAAAATAGGATGTGAGAAAATTTCTGCAACGAGGTGATTAAATGGGAAGCCAATTCACTATAAGTAAAATTTTATTCACACTACTTTTAACCCATTCTATTGTATTCGGGGACTCAATCTTCAGCGACTTCCAGCGCGACACACCTGCGCTGTGGCGTTATTGTTTGCTACGATGTCTAGGAGGTTACGAAACTTCCCAAAAGACCCCTTTTACGATGGAAGGCGACACTCCTATTATATTGGTTCATGGATATCTCAATTCCAATATTGTATGGATAGATTTCCGAAAGGCTCTTGAACAGGCAAAACTGGGTCCAGTGTATGCACCAACTCTTCATTCATCGGTAAAAGATATCCGTCGCTCGGCAAAAGAAATTGCTAGGCTTGTTGAGAATGTGCGTGAGCAAAATGGAGGAAAACCGGTGATTCTGATCGGGCATTCTATGGGAGGCCTTGTATCCTCCACCTGCGCTCAATTTTATACTCCTCCCGGTTCGATAAAAGCGGTGATCACAATCGGCAGCCCTCTACGTGGAACGAAACTTGCCCCACTTGGTTATGGTAAAGCAGTTCATCAAATGCAGTGCGGTAGTCCCTTCCTCAAAAAATTAAATGCTGAAATCATGGATCATCCACAGGCCACTTATTTCTGCTTAGGGAGTGCTAACGATCAAGTGGTTCGTCCTTACCAAAACTCCTTTTACAAAGAGCCTGATGGTGATAGTCATTTTCACCTTTACACAGACATCGGACACCTCTCTTTTCTCTTTCATGAAGATGTGATCAACGATTTGATCTCAATGGTTCACACACTGAATGATGCCAGCAGCGGCAATCATCCATAAGTGTTGGTGAGGTGCTGATCATTTTTTTTACTTCACATCCTGTTAATCCTTGCTATCCTATTATCCTGTTTTTTTTCACGTATGAACACAGGATATTAGGATATTTTTTTTTACTTTGGCAGTAATTGATATTTATTATAAAATAAGTGCGAAATTTCTCGATTTCTTTAAAGGAGCTCAATAGTGGAATGTTCAACAAAAGTATTCATGACGAATATGGAAGAACTCTTTTCTGAACAATGTGTCGACAAAGATCTCGAGTGCATAATTTGCATGGAAACATTCACGAATCCACACATTCTTATCAGCTGTTTTCATGTCTTCTGTAGAGACTGTATTGATGATTGTAGAACAAGAGATTCCAAATGCCCCATCTGCCGGATAGAATTTGAAGCCGAACAAATCATTCCTTCTCCTGAACACGAAAAATTGCTTGCTGAACTGACACAAGATATTATCAAGAAAACACTGATCACTGAAAAACCAAAAGAGAAGCAACCAGCCCCTGTGGAATCCAAATCTTCTGATGGAATCGAAGAACTTTTGCTAGAAGAACAAGTCGATATTGAAGAAATATCCGAACATATTGATATCACCTCAGTATTTGAAGGGATCACAGCTCTCAACTGTTCCAATTTACGGAATCTCTCAGCCCGTGGAGAGATTAGATTAATCAATGTCAGTGCAAATAGCGTCATATCTCACAAAAATAAAATATTAATCATGGGAAGTCCTAAACGACTATCTGCTTTCAAAAAAATCGAAGCTAAGAAAAAAATCTGCCTTGTTTTTACTTCATCAGATTACGTGAAATCGAGGAAAAGTACTGTTGCGACACGGTGCAGCCAGATCAAATACATTGAAGCTGTCAAAGAAGTGACCTTATCTGGAAGTACTGTTTCCAATATCACCTTAGAAGCTTATTTTGAAGAGGAAAACCCAATTGCGCAGGCGACTCTGGATTTAATAAAGCATGATGAGGGTAGAGAAAATCGAATTGAAGGTCTCATAAGCATCATTCCTCCAGAGAATTCCGATGCACGAAATCCTCGAGTCCAATTATCCATTACTGGAAAAGGCTTCATCACTGGAAAAATCCAATTTGTCAATTGTAGAGGTGAAATACGTTCCAGCGAAAAAATTATTCTCAGCTGACAAGCATTTTCATTGCAGAGAATCGCGATATCGTATAAAGTTAAAGCTCATTTTAAATTAAAATATGGAGGGCAAAATGGAGACAACATCAGCACCATATAAAAGGCTTTGTTACCGTGATCTAACATTAGAGCAAGTGCTAACTTATAAAAGACGAGTAGATAATGCTGTCAAGGAGCGGCAAGAGATAATCGCTCCGAATGTAGCAGTGAGCAATATTTGGAAGAAAACTATCCAAGCACAAATCCTTCAACAGATTGCCTTCGAATCCGGTGCTGCAAAAAAAGGAAAAGAGCAAGTCCTAGATAGCGACTCTCATAGAAAAATTAAAAACAGAGATGCGATAATCGCTGCTGCAGAAAAAGTCGTAGTCAGAAAGAAATATGATGAAATAAAGACTAGACCAACGAAGGAACTTCCACCCACCCCTGTCAAAAAGAAACTAACAAAAGACGTTGAAACGCTTTATGCTGAAAAATGTGAACAAGATGACGAAGTCAAAATGAAACTAACAAAAGAATTTGAAACGCTTTATGCTGAAAAATGCGAACAAAAAGAATTAGATTGCCCGATTTGCTTTGAGCCCTTCACAAATCCACACATCATCACAACATGTCTTCACGTTTTTTGTAAAAGTTGTATCGATGAGAGTTGGGAAAGAAAATCTGAATGTCCAAGCTGTAACACGGCGTTTAAAGCTAAAAATCTCAAATACTCGTTCAGAGACAACAATCGACTAGAAGCCATTAAGAACAAAATCGAAGAAAAATTAGGCATAAAACCGGTACCAAAACCCACACCCACTTCTCCTAAAAAAAGGAAAACTCCTTCAGAAGGATCTATTAGTAGCCCCATTAAGAAAACAATCAAAAAAATCATTCAAGAAGAAGATATTGTTTTAAAAGACAAAAATGAATATCTTGACGCCATCTCTATTTCAGGTGGAATAAAGGCAACCAACTGTTATCAATTACGTCATCTCATCGCTATTAAAAATATCAGTTTGAGAAATGTGAATGCGGAAGAAGTGAAATCCACCAGGGGGGCTGTTGTGGCAAGGAGCAGTCAAATAAAATACATTCGAGCTGTCAAAAAAGTCACCTTATCTGGATGTACTGTTTCAAATATCACACTAAAAGCTTGTTATAAAGACGACGACCGTATTGCACAAGCGACTCTATATTTAGATAAACAGGATGGTAGAGAAAATCGGATTAGAGGATGCATCAGCATCCTTCCTCCAATACAAACAACAACCGATTCAGATGGACCTATACCACGAGTACAATTGTCTATTATTGGAAATGGTCATTTTAATGGGAGTGTCCAATTTGTCGCTTGCAGAGGAACTGTTCATGCTAGTGATGACATTATTATCGGATGAAAATGAAGACTAATTTTCTGATTGTCAAGAATCGATATGTCTTATAAGGTTGAAGCTCATTTTAAATTAAAATATGGAGGGCAGATGGAAGCCACAAGTAATTTTACAACGCTCTATACTGAAAAATGTGAACAAAAAGGATTAGATTGCCCGATTTGCTTTGAACCCTACACAAATCCCCATATCATCACAACTTGTCTCCATGTTTTTTGTAAAACCTGTCTCGAAAAAAGTATGGATAGACGAGCTCAGTGCCCAAGTTGTAACACAGCGTTTAAAGCTGAAGATCTTAAATACTCATTCAATGACAACAATCGTCTTGAAGCCATTAAGAACAAAATCGAAGAAAAATTAGGCATAAAACCGGAACCAAAACCCGCGCCCGTTTCTCCTAAAAAAAGGAAAACTCCTTCAGAAGGACCAAGTAGTAGCCCCATTAAGAAAACAATCAAAAATATCATTCAAGAAGATGATATTGTTTTAAAAGACAAAAATGAATATTTTGACGCCATCTCTATTGCAGGTGGAATAAAGGCAACCAACTGTTATCAATTACGTCATCTCATCGCTATTAAAGATATCAATTTGAGAAATGTGAATGCGGATGAAGTGACATCGCATGAGGGTAAAATTATTGCCATGGGAAGTCCCAAAATGACTTCTGAATTCAACCTGATACACGCTTCCGAAAAAGTTTGTTTGGTTTATGCTTCAGCAAATAGTGTGAAATCGACTCGTGACTCTGTCGCTATCCGCGCGAGTCGAATCAAGGAAATTGAAGCTGTCAAAGTGGTCATCATGTCTGGATGTACTGTATCAGATATCACTCTGGAAGCTCGTTTTGAGAAAGATAACCCGATTCCTAGGGCATGCCTTCATTTAAACCCGCATAGTGAAGGTCTTAAAAATCGAGTGGATGGCGTCATCAGAGTCCTTCCTCCACAAGACAAATCACCAGAATCTATTGAAAATGTTAAATTATCCATAGAAGGCGAAGGTGTTCTATGTGGGTTCATTGATTTTGTCGATTGTGAAGGGAACTATACCTTGAGTGGTGGAATCAAATTGGGCTGTCAGGATTATATAAATGAAATTTAAGGAGTAGAAAATGGAAGTCACAAGTAATTTTGCAACGTACTTTAGTGAAGAATGTGAGAAAGAAGAGCTCGAGTGTGCCATTTGTATCGAGCCTCTAAACAATCCTCACATGATTTCAAAATGTTTGCATGTCTTTTGTAAAAGCTGTATCGACGAAAGCATGGAAAGAAAATCTGAATGCCCAAGTTGTAACACTGCGTTTAAAGCCAAGAATCTCAAGCACTCTCATGATCACGAATCTCGGCTTGATAGACTGAAAAGCAAGATCAGAGAATTCTTTCCCAAAGAGTCAGAATCATCTGAAGAAGCCACGTCAACCACAATCGAAGAATCAGTGAAGTACGAAAAAATCATGGGAGCTCTTCACGTGACATTAAAAGATGATTGTCGATTTTTGAATGTCACATCAATCATGGGAACGATCACAGCGATGAACTGTCCCAATTTACAAAATCTTGAAGCCCCAGGTGAAATTAAATTAAAAAACTGCAATGCTGAAATCGTCGACTCCTATGAATCTGGGATTAGGGCAGAGGGAAATTCAAAACTTCCTTCGAAATTTACTACGCTTAAAGCCACACACACAATTATCGTCGGGCATGTTTTAGCCAATTTGGTTCAATGTACACATGGAAAAATCATCGCCTCTGATAGTGCCATCAAGTCTATTGAAGCTATTTTCGAGGTTGGGCTTTTTGGAGGATGTACTGTTGGCAATATCACTCTTGAAACCATGTTCTGCAAGGATGATCCAAACCCTAAGGCGCGCATCATATCTCATCCAGTTGGAGAACGAGATGAAAATGTCATCAATGGTACCATCAAGGTTCTAGCCCCTCAACCCAAGACCATCATCCATCGCGAAGAAAGAGAAGGATCGGTCATCACGACTGAAGTACCATTTGGTATTCAGCCCGAATCTGAAGATGCCGGCAAAGTGGTTGAGCTTTATATCTTAGGAGTAGGAACGTTGCGTGCACCAGTTGAATTCGTCGGCTGCGAAGGAAAAATCATCTGTGGCGAAGAAATTGTACACGAAAGTTAATAAAATGTTTTAGATTGTGAAGGCAAGCCCTTACAATTCTACACATCTTTTTTTATCGACGCAAAAAACGTCACTGAAATTAAGCTCTGTTTTAATCCATAGCCCAACGGGCTATGAAACTTATTAATTTGCGTTTGAAAATTTTACATTATCCGAATTAATGCAATAAATATTTCTTTACTTTTTCATGAAAATCTCCCAGTATAAATTAAAATTTGAATTCACAAATTTCATAAGGGGGAAAAATGGAATCTACATCAGCGACTAAACCTGTTGACCGTTTTAACGAATACTACATCGAACAATGCGACAAAGAGCTCCTTGGATGCTCTGTCTGTCTTGAAGGTCTCAAGAACCCACATATGATCATTCTCTGTCAACACGTCTTCTGTCAGGCGTGTATTGCACAATGTGTCAATCATGCCGACGCTGCCACATGCCCTGAATGTCGAAAACCATTCAAGGCGGAAGAATTACAATATTCATTCCGTGAAAATACGCGTCTCGAAAGTCTCTGGAATGAATGCAAAGGGACATTCAAAAAACGAAGCCGAAAGACTTGCAGAAAGGAGTGCAAAAAGGAGTATGAGGATGAACATGAAATGTATTACAAAACTCACTACAAGAAGTATTATAAGTTAGGCAAATTGAATAATCCCAACTCAAATCCTACTGAAAGCTATCCTTTAGTGGATATCAAATTTCCTGATGCACCTGTTGTCACACCAACACCAGCACCAACACCCTCCGAACCAGAGCGGCATTATCGTGATGTTTACGAGAGAATCAAACGTTCAATGGAATCTTATCACGGAGAGGGTAAACATTATCATACTGCTATTGATGCGCGTGATGGGGTCACTCTTTACAATTGTATTGTAGATAATTATATCAATTCGTCAATGGGACATATATCTGTGACAGACTGTCCTAGTTTGCAGAACATTAAAGCAAGGGATGGAGTGAATATAGAAAATTCTGCAGCCAGATATGTCAAATGCTCTATGGGAACTGTGAGTGTCTCGAATAGTCAGGTTGATGAAATCGATGCTCGAGATGGGATCACCATTCGAGACTTTCACGCAAATAGGTTAAAGGTGAGTATGGGATGTATTAACGCTCGTAACTCAATTTCAAAAGTCTCATCAATTAAATCTAGAGACGGAGCAAATCTTAGGAATGTGACTGCTGATGAAGTGACCGTGTCAATGGGTAATGCGATTGTTAAAGGACAATCTGATCGTGTTAAATTTGATCGCATTAAGGCTCGAGATGGCGTTGAAGTGTATAATGCTCAGGTGACTAATGAGGTCGAAAGCTCTATGGGACCAGTATCCGCAGAGCTCTCAGAGATCTCCAAAATCAGCGCTCAATCTAAAGTTTTCCTGACAGGAAGTAGTGCTGGAGTCATTCACCTTAAAGGAAAAGAATCGAAAGCGAAAATTGTGCTACGTGACTCTGTCGTCGAGGGTAATGTCATAGTCACCGCTCCAAAAAGTTTTTCGGGTATAGATGGCATCAATTATCGTTCGATGGCCAGATTTTGTACCGGCATGGTGATTATTAATGGTGTTGTCATTGATCCTTCAGCTCCACCCTCTTCTTCAGATGAGCCAAGTCATGTCAACCTCACGATTGAAGGGAAAGGTCATATCAAAGGAAAAATCATCTTTGATGATTGCGAAGGTACAATCCGCTGTGGTGATGACATCATCGTAGATGGCTAGTCCCTAATAAGCCCTCGGAATTAGAAGGACCCAAAGAACAAAAAAATGTCCTTTGGGTCCCCCATGTCTTTACTTTAACACTCAATTCCTTCAATATAAATACGAAATTGTATACGCTATTTTCAAATGGAGGAAATAAAAATGGAATCGACATTTGTTACAAAACCAATCGAAAAATTTCAAACATTCTACAACGAACAATGCGAGAAAGAGCTCCTTGGATGCTCTGTCTGCCTTGAAGGCCTCAAGAACCCACATATGATCACTCTCTGCCAACACGTCTTCTGTCAGGCGTGTATTGCACAATGTGTCAATCATGCGGAGGCTGCCACATGCCCCGAATGTCGAAAACCGTTCAAGGCGGAAGAATTGCGATATTCATTCCGTGAAAATACGCGTCTCGAAAATCTCTGGAATGAATGCAAAGGGACATTCAAAAAACAAAATCGCAAAAGATGCAGAACGGAATGCAAAAAGGAGTATGATGATGAACATGAAATGTACTACAAGGCGCATTACGAGAAGTATTATAAGTTGGGCAAATTGGATAATCCCCACTCAAATCCTACTGATAACTATCCTTTAATGGATATCAAATTTCCTGAAGCACCTGTTGTCACACCAACACCGGCACCCATCGAACCAGAGAGACATTACGCGGATGTTTACGAGAGAATCAATCTATCAAGAGATTCTTATCATGGACATGGAAAACATTTCCACTACTCTGTTGAAGCACGAGATGGAGTCACTTTAGTTAACTGTAAATCCGATGACAAAATTGTCTCTGCAAGGGGCGAGGTTGCTGTAACACACTGCCCTCTCTTGGGTGATATCAACGCTAGAGATGGAGCCCGTCTCACAAATTCCTCTGCCAGATATGTGTATTGCTCAAGAGGAAGTGTCTGGGGAAACAATTCTCATGTGGAAGAAATTGATGCACGAGATGGTATTGTCATTCAGAACTTTCAAGCAAAAAAATTAAACTCAGATAGAGGAACTATCGAAGCCTCACAAGGTATCTCAGAAGTCTCATCTATTGCTGCAAGAGATGGTGCCACGTTATCCAATGTCATGGTATATTCCGTCTCCGCATCAAGAGGAGAAGTTATTGCAAGATCATGCACGATCAATAATATTTCCGCCAGAGAGGGAGCTACTTTGACCGATACTACTGGCTCTCAATTAACGGTGTTGAGGGGCAAAGCCGAATTGAGAGGAGAATCTGTTCGCGCCTTATTTGAATCAATTGAGGCTCGCGACGGAGCTCGATTATATAACTCTCAAATTACCAAAGAGGTTGATTGTTCCCGTGGGCCTGTAACTGCTGAGCTCTCTGAGATTCATACAATCAAGGCTCGATCAGAAATTAACCTCACAGAAAGTACAGTCAATACAATTTCACTTAATGCAGTAGATTCAAAAGCAAAATTAGTACTAAATGAATCCTTTGTCGAAGGCGATATTGTGATCACAGCCCCTAAAGCAATAGATTTATGGGGAGGAGGCGTCTCTGTTATTGCTACTGGAAATCAGTCCGTAAGCATAATTGGAAATGAAGTATACATTAATGGAGTTCGTGTTGACCGTTCTTCATCTTCATCGATTGAGCCAAGTCATGTCAACCTCACGATTGAAGGGAAAGGCCATATTAAAGGAAAGATTATCTTTGATGATTGCGAAGGAACCATTCGTTGTGGAGACGACATCATCATAGAAGGTTAGTCCCT
>SDBV01008115.1_pt1 | contig 14215 bp, 17 predicted proteins | sample 2277081 | NCBI WGS metagenome assembly SDBV01 (sample SAMN10402039, study PRJNA504765) | marine sediment metagenome | isolation source: marine sediment core GS10_PC15, 223 cmbsf | place: Arctic Ocean: Southern Knipovich Ridge | collected 2010
CGATTGAAACCAGCCAGGGTGAATTTCGCATGACGTGCGTTTCGATGGGTAACCCCCATGTGGTTATCTTTGTTGATGAGATAGCTTCGATTCCGCTTGAAAAGCTAGGCCGGGAGATCGAAACAAATGAGTTGTTCCCCCAGCTTACAAACGTGCATTTCGTCCAGGTCAATTCGACAACTGAAGTAACAATGCGAACCTGGGAACGAGGTAGCGGTGTTACGCTTGCCTGCGGTACGGGAGCCTCGGCGGTGTGCGTCGGGGGTGTTCTTACCGGCTATTCGCGCCGATCAATAACCGTACATCTTCCCGGTGGTGATTTGCAGCTTAACTGGTCTGAGAAGAACAATCGCGTAGCCATGACGGGCCCGGCGGTGGAAGTATTTTCAGGGGAGTGGGAACTGTAGACGCCCTTACCCGATTTCATCAGTTCTTGTCGATTAGCTCTTTGACGATCGCCGGTGTGATTTCCGTAAGTGAATCGACGATCATATCAGCGGCCGACAGTGCTTGTGGCTCTGCAGTGCCGGTTATGGCGATAACAGCCATCCCTGCGCGGCGGGCAGCTTCTACCCCGGCAGGGGCGTCTTCGATTACCACGCATTTTCCAGGCGGTAGCCCAAGTTTCTCCGCAGCTTTTAGAAAAACTTCCGGGTGCGGCTTGCCGTGTGTAACATCGTGGGCGTTAACTGTAGCGGCGATCAAATCACCCCGCGTCATGCACTCGATGCAGATGGCTACGTTCTCGGCCGGGCCAGATGAGCCGATAGCCAGTGCAAAACCAGCCTCCGCCAAATCCGTTAAAAGTTGCGCTTCCCCCGGCATTTCGGGAAAATGCTCTTGGAGTATCTCGCGGTAGAATTCCTCTTTCAGGCGGTCGCAGGCATCAACTTCCGATTCGGCAATATGATCCGACCAGAGATCGTGGATAATTTCCCGCGTTGTCCGGCCGAAGTGAGATGCAAATTCCGCCTCGGTAATAGTTAACCCATGGGCCTGGGCAAGCAGTTGCCACGAATTAAAATGAGCTTCGTAGCTGTCGACCAGCACACCGTCCATATCGAATATGACGCCGTAATTATTCATACCGCTCCTACTAAAGCTTAGGCCTTGGGCGAAAAGAACGTATCATCGCCGCCGGTGCGTCGCAAGCGACTTTACTTTGCGGGGCATGAATGTAAACTGAATGAAAGGCAATAATTCGTCCCAAGGAGTCTTTAGATATGCCAAAACGCAAGAAGCGGTTCGCTCAGGTCGGTATGGGCGGGCGGAGTAGAATGTTCCGCGATGCCGTTGTTGGCAAGTTCAAAGCCCACTGCGAAATGGTAGGCCTGTGCGATATCAACCCCGGCCGGCTGAAACTCTCAGCAGCCGAGATCGCCAAAGAGCATCCCAAGGCCACGCATGTACCAACCTTCGCCTATTTCGATGAGATGATCGCCAAGACCAAGCCTGATACGGTCATCGTCACCACAGGTCCCGATGCTACGCACTGTGAGTTTATCTGCAGGGCGATGGAACTCGGCTGCGACGTGGTTACCGAAAAGCCGATGACTACCGACGAAAAACTCTGCCGCAAGATTCTCCGCACACGTGCAAAAACAGGCAGGAAAATTCAGGTAACGTTTAATTATCGTTACTCGCCGCCGCGTAGCCAGGTGAAGGAACTTATCGCTGCCGGTGAAATTGGCGAGATACTCAGTGTCGATTTCGCCTGGCTGTTAGATACGCAGCACGGGGCGGACTACTTTCGCAGGTGGCATCGCAGGCGCGAGAATTCCGGCTCGCTGTTGGTGCATAAGTCGACGCACCATTTTGATCTGGTTAACTGGTGGCTTGGCGATATCCCTGAGGAGGTTTTCGCCCACGGCAGCAGGAAGTTCTACACCCCGCAGACCGCTCGCAAGCGCGGCCTCGCCGGCCATTCCGTCAGGTGCCTGACCTGCAAACACAAACGCAAATGCCAGTTCTACCTGAACCTCAAGACTAACGAGAAACTGGCTGGCCTGTACCTCGCCAACGAAAAGTACGACGGCTATTTCCGCGACCGCTGCGTATTCAACAGCGATATCGACATCTGGGACAATATGTCCGTATCTGTCCGGTACAAACGAGGCGCGCTGCTGAATTACATGCTGCACACGTTCAGCCCCTATGAGGGCTATAAGATTGCCTTTAACGGCACGGGCGGCAGGATCGAGCATCACGCCTGCGAGCGTACGTATATCAACGGCGATGGAACCGTCCCCGGCGAACTTGACGGCAAGAATACGTCGATTACGCTGATCAAGGAGTTTGCAAAGCCTAAGAGCGTCAGGGTACGCACCGGCAGGGGTGGCCACGGCGGGGGGGATATTGTCATGCTGACAGATATATTCAAGCCGAACCCGCCGGCTGACCCGCTCAAGCGGAAGGCCAGCCAGCGCGATGGTACTTATTCGATCCTGGTCGGCGTGGCTGCTGCCAAGAGCATCGATTCCGGCAAGGCCGTCAAGATCGCCCCGCTGATCGGCAAGGCTCCGCTGGGCAGGTAAGCTAAGGCGCCGGTGAGTCAAAACACTGGACATCGGCCCTGGGGTGCGTATGATCGTGTTTCGTTACTGGGCAGGCAGTAGCTTCCCCTGGAATGATTCGCGGGCGTAATTCAATGGTAGAATGCCAGCTTCCCAAGCTGGATGTTGAGGGTTCGAATCCCTTCGCCCGCTTAAAACTAATTCGTGCTGAATCCTGAATTTAGGATTACCTCCCTAAGGGAGTGCGGCCATAGCTACAAGGCTAGAAGCGTATCAGATGATACGTTTCGCATCTTGAAAGGTCGCACTATGACATCTTGTCGAATCCCTACCTACCGTCGCCAGAAGCAGAAAAATGGCCCTGGTAGGGCGTTCTGTGAACTCAACGGGCATCGCAATTATTTCGGCAAATACGATGATCCCGTCAGCAAAGAGGCGTACCATCGCCTTATTGCTGAGTGGCTGGCCAATGGGCAATCGCCTCCGAGCGATCCAGAAAACATCACTATCACCGGCGTATGTGCTCGGTATTTCCAATATGTCGAAGCAACGTATAGAGAACCCGTCAATTACAAGCCAGCGATCAGGATTTTGCGTAAGCTCTACGGGAACACCATCGCAGCCGACTTCGGTCCGCTTGCCTTGAAAGCAGTTGTTGGTGAGATGGTTGAGCAAGGTTGGGCTCGTAAGTACGTGAACAAAAATCTTGGCCGCATAAAGAGAATGTTCAAATGGGCCAAGAATAATGAGTTTGTACCATCTGAGCCATACGACCGAATACGGGATGTCGAGGGGCTCAAACGCGGACAAACAACAGCTCCGGAGACTGACAGAATTATGCCTGTCCCCGAAGTGCATGTTGAAGCGATACGTAACTGCACATCTAGACAAGTATGGGCAATGATCCAGTTGCAATTGCTCACAGGTGCTAGGCCGGGTGAGATAGTAATCATGCGTCCAGTCGATATGGACACCAGTGCTGATACTTGGATATACCGTCCCACCGATCACAAGACTGCTCATCGAGACCAAAAACGTGAAATCTATATTGGCAAAAAGGGGCAGGGGGTGCTCGAACCGTTCTTGTCTGAGCGTCCCGTTAATGCCTTCTTGTTTAGCCCAGCAGAGGCTGATAGAGAACGAAAATCGAAAATGCGGGCAGAACGTAAATCGAAAGTTCAACCATCGCAAATTGACAGGAGCAAGGCATTCCAAGCGAAAGCCCGGGGAAAGATATACAACTATTTCATACGCTCGAGGGATTGCGTATGCAGTCAAACAGGCATTTCGACCTGAGGGTATGAGCGATAGCGAATTTCGCAAGTGGAAGCCGCAAGAACATTGGTCACCCAATCAACTGCGCCACAATGCGGGTACATATTTGAGAAAGGAATTCGGGCTTGAAGTGGCTTCGATTATACTTGGCCATAGGAAAGTTGATGTTACCCAGGTTTATGCTGAGCGAGATACGATCAAAGCAATGGAGGTGATGGGACGTGTCGGTTGACCCCGTAAACTGGACTGAATCGCAAATTGCTGCGTTAGGCGAACGCGTGCGACGAGATCGCCCGAGCAAACTAGCTCATATGGTCGAGGTAAGAATCGAGTCGCTGCACGACCAGAGGGCGCTCAAAAGCCTTGGCGAATCAGGCTGCCCTGTTTTGGCCGCTCAGAGATGGATCGAAATTGGTACTGCTGAAGCAGGTTCCATCTATTTTGATTTTCGACACACTCTGTCACCTTCCCCCAAAATTGTACAATCGGCAGGCATAAGGATAGAGCGTTATCTCGACTATTGGATTGGTGTGTTAGAGCAGACGATTGTTTGTTAGGGTCGGATTCAGTAAATCAAAAAGTTAGAAGCCTTTCAAACAAAGTGGCAAAAGAGATGGGGCTACTGATTTTAGAAAAATTGTTCATGACTTCTGGCGAGGTTTTGGTGTCACTTCAAAAGAAAGGCATATCAACGTCCCTTGGCAATATCCGGACAACATTTATGAGACATCTGAAACCGCTAGATTTCTATCGCGATCAGAAATTAAAAAAATACGTTTCACCTGACTTTATTAGTTAGAGCTTAACCTGACCAGCCAATCAAACGATGTCTGCTTTAGTTCATTTCTACTTGCCTCTTTGCTATCAGATAGGCGCTGTTCTGGGCGATATCTCGCAGACATTTCAAAATGGCCGATGACACAAGGGTACCCATACCAGCTATCACGCAGAAACTGATGGTTAGGCCGATGGCGGTTGTATCAGCGTCTTTTCCAGTCGTTACCCCTATGAAGATAGGCCCGCCTACCATCATAAGCCATCCCAGCACACGCATCGCCCCGGCAAGAATCGTTATATTGACGTATTGAGGAGCGGGGACTGTGCACTCTGCTTTGCATTCACTACAAATATGATCTTGTCCAATTTTGTTCTCTTGCGCCTCGTTTTGTTGGCCGCATTTCGGGCAATGGAATTGAATTGTCATATTGACGATCTCCGTTCAGCATAATCCGGCGCAATAAAAGGGAGCGCCTAACCCCGGCCGTTCGCAGAACCCCCGCCAAGGGGTCAGATCACAGCACAGGGCCGACGCTCCCAGCCGGGAACGCGGCACAAGCACTGCTGATCTGATTCGAAAGCCTGACGGCCCAAGTTGGCGGTATTTCTGCGAAACAGCAGCTTGACGCACACGCGTCATTCAAATTGTCGTTTTGAACATAATGCCCATGGCATATTTACGCAACACCATAGATAGCATTGGTTTCCTGTTGACGGTTAGGTTTGCCCTTGATATAAGCGGCTAAAGCTAACTTTCTGGTAAACGCTTCTGGGGTGAGCTGTGAAAAATGATCAGTGCGGACAAATTCCTGATGATATAGGTGCTAGCTTTTTGGAGCGTGACTTTAACCAGTGCTTTGCTCAGATGCGTCATTATGACGGACAAATATGGAACATTTGCCGATTCACTTTCACGGCCTATACAGCGATCGTTGGCGTCTCAATAGGTCTCTATAAATACTCTGTTGAGAAGGATGTTGAACTGATTCCTGCTGCCGTAGCTGTTCTCGGTGTTGGCCTTGTCGTGGGATTATTTATGTTCTGTCTCGCCATACGCAATCGCGTTTACTTCGTTCTTGTCACCAGATACATAAATGAGCATCGGCGACTGTTTCTTAAAGATCAACCGTATGGGTTTGAGAATGAATCAAAAATGTACACTAATCCCAAGCAGCCGCCGTACTGGAACTGGCTGAGTTCCCAGTCCTGGTTCACATATATGATTGCGGGATTGAACGCCTTTTTGCTTGGCGTTTTGACTTACATATTGCGGGTTAACGGAAAACATCAGTTTCTGGTTGCCACAATAGTTGCTCTGGAGCTTTTTTTGATTGAGCTTATTCTAGCTGTGCGATATCTGAAGTCGAGAGAAGGAAAAAGTGCAAGTACGGCGGTCTTTGGAAAAGAATAACTCGGTATTTAGAGAAGGGGTAAATAGTGGGTGAACTTTATTGTCTAAAGGTAGGATGCGGCGATTGCAGTATTATTATCAGCGAGGGTAACACCTATTTGGTTGATTGCCACGGGATAGGCGAATATTCAAGGTATTTGCCTTCGAGCAAGCAGCTAACGGGGGTTTTTATCACCCATCAGCATGAAGATCATTTCTCCGGCCTGAATTATCTTCGAGATAACGGCTATAACATTGATTTTTTAATATACAGTCCTTACGAAAGGCGTTACAGCGACAATAGCGTAACTATAGAGGAATGGCACGAATTTGAAGGTCTTAAAGACCATTTTGTGAGTAAGGGAACCAAAATACGTCAACCTTATCGTCAGACTAAGTGGGGGAATGAAAACCGTTGGTGGCAACCAACAACTCGGGTCGGGTTTGAGATCATTGGACCACATAAAGAACTTGTTGAAAGCGATACAAGAGAAATCAATGACGCAAGCCTTGTTATTAAGGCTTGCCTTGGTGGCCGTTCATGTTTATTTACTGGTGATGCTTCTGACACAAGTCTTGAACTCATAGCGAGAGAAACAAATAAATACTGTGGAGATATTCTTCACGCCAGTCACCATGGAAGTTTGGCCGGGGCTCAACTTGAATTTATAAAGAAAGCTAAATCACAGCACACTGTAATTTCAACAAAATCAGGTGTATATTCAAATGTTCCACACCCGACAGCCTTGCAACGCTATGAAGCTAATACTGGAGAAAAAGTGTACCGGACAGACACCTTTGGTACTGTTAAGTGCGCTTTTTAAGTTGCCCTTCAAGCCAAATTCCAGTTTCTGAGTCGCATGACTTTGAGAACCTGCTGAGGGGCTATGTGGTCTAGATAGCGTGATGTTGTTCCTATGTTGCTGTGCCCGAGTTGGCGTGAGATTACGTTGATCGGTATTCCCTCGGCAGCGAGCTGCGCCGCATGAGTGTGTCTTAGGCCGTGTGCATGAACTCGCTTTTCAATGCCCGCCTTGCCTGCGAGTCGAGGCAGTAGCCTTCGAACATATGCAGTTTTCATAACTGCTCCAGCAAGGGTACAGAACACAGGCGAATGGCCGGTAATCCCCAGTGAAATTCGCTTATCAAGCCAGCGGTCAATCACGGCAAATGCGCCAGGGTCAAGGCCGACGGTGCGGGCCTTCGATCCCTTCCCATTCAAAATGCGGATTGATCCGGCTTCCCTGTCTAAATCCTTTGGGCGAAGTTCCAGAGCTTCGCTTACGCGTAAACCCCCACGATACATAGTCACGATCAATGCCCGATTCCTGATCCCTGTTGGGGCTCGGTTCGAGCAGGCTTTGATTAGTTGCTGAACTTCGGCGTCAGTGAGTGGTTCTGGTGGGAATTTGCGGCCTTTGTTCGATGTTTTTGCCATGTCCTTGCTCCTTTCAGCGATGGATACGCTTTTGACGATTAGCGTAACCGTATTTAGCTGGTACCAAAGGCGCAAGGACAAAGCGTAACCATTCTGTTGAAGATGCATCGCGATGTTATTCTCGTGTGGTGTTGCTAGAAATGACCTCGGGCGATATTATTCATTGTTAATAACTATGAGCGAGAAACCATACCATCCTGAAGAACAACATTCTGAGCCCCTAACGTTCGACTATGAATCCGAAAATGTGGGCCAGTCTGTGATCATGCATGCAGATTGCTTCGAGTGGCTGGGGCGACTTCCTGAAAACTCCATTCATGCAGTTGTTACTGATCCTCCGTATGGGGTACGCGAGTACGACGTTGATCAACTCGAAAAGATGAGCAACGGCAAAGGTGGGATTTGGAGAATCCCTCCCTCTTTTGATGGTCACAAGCGGTCTCCTCTGCCAAGGTTCACTGCTTTGACAAAGAAGGATCGCGAGAGATTGGTTTGCTTTTTTCAAGAGTGGAGCAGGCTAGTCACACGGTCCTTGAGGCCTGGAGGGCATGTAATTGTCGCCACAAATGCTTTTATCGCACCTCTACTTTATAGTTCGGTGTTGGGAGGTGGCTTGGAGTTTCGGGGTGAAATCATACGATTGGTGCGTACGCTGAGAGGCGGAGATCGACCAAAGAATGCAGAGAAAGAGTTTCCAGGAGTCTGTTCTCTTCCTCGAGGATGTTACGAACCTTGGGGTATCTTTCGCAAACCACTTCCGAAAAGGATGACAGTCAGCAAATGTCTTCGGGAGTACGAGACAGGGGGGCTACGTCGATATGCAGATGATTCTCCATTCGAAGACTTGATCCCAAGCACAAGGACCCCTTCGAGGGAACGCAAGATTGCCCAGCATCCAAGTTTAAAACCGCAATCATTTATGAGAAGAGTTGTGTTTGCGGCTCTACCGCTTGGCAAAGGGGTTATTGTAGATCCCTTCATGGGCTCAGGGTCTACCGTTGCTGCGGCAGAAGCAGTTGGTGTTAGGTCGATTGGGGTAGAGCGATATAGGGACTACTATCAAATTGCCAGAGAGGCAATCCCACGGCTCAAACGTATCATTGTCCCAGAAATAGATAGACTTGTTGGCACAGGGCCTTCAAGGCTTTTCTAGGGGTCGAGTTTTCTACCGCAGATCACGATAGATGTAATTAGCCTCCATTTTGTCATATCCACTACGCTTGACACTGGCTGTTATCGTTCTCCTGCTATTGCCCGACCTACCAGAGAAAGACCAGTCTTCCTTGGTTAATCTTGCCCCAACAACCTTGATAAAATTGAATGGTCTTGGGTCGACCCCATTCGTTCGGTCTCTAACAGAGCTAGCGTCGAAGACAAAGACTGTTAACCAAACATCCTCTGGGTTATGGCCCTGCCATCCACGTGTGTACCGGGAAGCTTTTACTTCTATCCCTTCGCTTGCATGAAGGATAGAATTATTGGGGAAGGCGCCTTCTGGAAGCATGTCAGGATGTCCATTGTGATAATTATTCTTTACAATAGTCGAGCAGTATTTTGGAATCATTGCGGTCATATATTCGCCCACCATGCTGCTAAAGTTTGCGGGCATAAGAAAGGCTTCGAGCCGAGGCATCTCTTTTGTGTTTAACTGAGTATTGATGAACCCCAGGAACTCAAGAAAGTCATTCATCCCTCTTTGAAAATGGTCGATTGTTACGCCATGTGGGATGGATGCGTTTGGGTTGAAACCTTCGGGGTCCAATGAGGTTGGAGTACAGGCTTGTTTCTCAAGTTCGGAATGAATCATGATTTCTGGAGATTACCAGAACTGATTGATGCCGTCACGTGAATTGTATCGCTTTGATATGAAAGTGATACTACATTGCACTCTCGAGAGCGTCTCAGAAAGTAAGCGATACTCAATGATTAAATAGTGTTCCTGCGGCGCACAGGATTCCCTGTAAGAGACAAACGTAGATTTAATAGGGGGAACACATGATCTTGAGCGATTAGACGCGATAGAAATGAATTTTGGCGCTTGAGCAGCCAAAAAGAAGCCCCCGGACAGAGTGAACCGAGGGCTAGATGTGTTATTTCACTTCTTTCGCCTTTTGTAGACCGCCCTTGTGGCCCAAGTTCCTCAACGCCTTTCGAATTTTCTTTTTCTCACGCTGAGCCGTTGTGCCCTGAAGCTTCTTAAGCAGTTCAGCGATCTTTGCCTTATCAGTCGTTGTATTCTTCTGTGTAGCCATTACCTTGCTCCTTTCATGGTTGAAACGGCCTTGTGAATATGCAGCAACATAGGTCAGGTGCCGTGATGGCGCAAGGTTGATCTTGGACCTTTTTAGCTACGATTCTTAAATTTGTCACTGTACTTTCTACCGCTTGTTACTTCCTCAGCCTTGTCAAGAAAGGCAAGGATAGATTCCACGTATTTGCGAACTTTGGCTTTGCGGGGCATCTTTTTATCTTCGTAAAATTCGCGTAGTCCCTTTCTACATTCATCTTCTGATGGGGGGCTTTTCTCGATTTTCTTGACTCGACGAAGCAATGCTCTAGTCATCTTCGTCCTCCATTTCGTTTTCAATCGCCTCAAGCCGACGTGCAAGATCGTGAGTCTCGAGAGTTCGCCGAGCAAGTTCGACAATCCCTGCCATTTTCGCTGCGTCATCAGGCGTAATACGGCCCTCACTCATAGCTTTGAGAATCGCGTTGGACGCAGCAACCGTGTCAGACGTTGTCGCTAACGTTGGAATTTCAAAGTCAAAGCTCTCAACATTCGAAGGGCAAGGGGCCGCTCTGCCGATGGCCCGATCAAGAAGTTCCTTAGCTGCGACCAAACTCCCCGACTTCGCCATGATGACAATCTTTTGGACGATGTATCGAATGTCCTCGGGTGTCACCGCGTCGTTGATGGCTTTACGATACTCGGCCAGCCGTCTTACATATGGATTCCCAGGGCCACCCTTACATCCTTTTGCAAAGCGACCCTTCTTGTCCCGACCGTCACCGTTTGAGCCCTTTGAAACGGCCTTCTTGGCTTTCTTCCTCTTCTTAACCATTGGACTTCTCCCCAGCAGCGAGTCTAGCTAATAGATCGACTTCCGGAAGACCTGAGTCATTGGCAATAGCTTTGGCGATAGCGGATTTGGCCTTTGCGACCTTACGGATTGCTCCCGACAGATCACGGATACTTTTTGCAAGGGTGGGATCACGCTTTTCAGACCACATCGCTTCACCCTTTTCTAGAGTCTCAGGAAGAATAAGCTTTAGGAATTTGGGGGCATTACGTATTGCATCGAATACGAGTTGATCACCTTCATCGATAGCATCGAACCAGACGACTTGAACTTCAGTGGCATCCATTTTTCGAAGCAACGAACGAACTTCTTGTTCTTTCAGAGTTCGAGATGAATCGTTTGATTCGGTTGGTTGGATTGTTGTCTTGGATCGCAGTTTCTCAAGGCTACCCCTGGCGCGATCGACTAACTTGTCGAACATTCGTAACTGGTCGATATACTGGGTTCCCAGAGTCTCTAACTGACCAACCTTGCCGGTTTTCGTCCAATTCGCTGACGCTCTGATACTCGCGGCTGCACCGCCATATTTCCTGTGTATTTCTTTGATTTGTTCCAGTGCATCCGAAAGCAGTTTAAACTCGGATGTGGCACTATACCCCGTGGTGTCGATGTTGGGTGATCCCAGGATTGCCATGAGTTCTAAATTATCCATTTCTAAAAACCTTCCTGCGCTCGTTGGGCGCATAAAATCCCCCGCCTGTAGCGGGGTTCATAATTAGCTGGGTGCAACGTACACCCTGCATTATATCGCTACGCTTTTTCTATCTCAGCCTCTTTTGGTTTGATTAAGTTTCATATGGTCTCGCTTCCTCACAAGAGCGTGCCTCGTTTGCCACCTTAGCCACCCTTAAAGGGGGGTGGCTAAGGTTGGCATGAGTACGACTCTGGCCATTGGCAAGCGTTTGGCAAAGGTTGGCGAGAGTCATTTATTCGACTCAATCTGGAAGAAGCGGACTTTCCGTCCTTCTCTTTTGGAAAAGATATCTTTATTCTTCTTGAGATCCTTAATAGTGCGTTCGATGGTTCGTTTGTTTTGCTCTGGAAATAAACTGAGTAGCTCCATTTTTTTCATACCCAGTGATCCAGCCTCCGAAAGAGCATTAAGAACCTGATTAGCTTCTTCTGATTTGATTCGATCACCTGATTTGTCCGCATTTTCTGGTGGGTCTGCTGGAATAAGCCATGCTGAAGAGCCGATGCCACCACCACTGCCTGTGAGAGTGACAGCGAACTTATCGAACGGTTGTGAGTCTCTCTGCTTCTCGCAGGTGATAGTAATTATCGGGTTCTGCTTAGACTTGCGTTCAACTTTGATCGTTGTGTCTACTGCTCCGGGCAAAGCCGTCGATCCACGGATATCTTTACTCTTTCCGCTGTGATGAATAATCAGGACTGTGCATCCAAATTCCTGTCTAAGTTGATCTGCACCACGTACAAAAGCGATCATGTCTTTTACTGAATTTTCGTCCCCCGTCATTGTGCAGGCAAGAGTATCCAAGATGATCAAATCTGGTACATTCGGTATTCTTTTCAACCGAGCTATTAATTCGGCAACATCATCAAATTTGTCCATCATGGGTGGGTTAATAAGGAATCTTGCCTCTCCTAATTTCCCACAAGAAGTTTTGTAGGCGTGGTGGCCAATTTTCCATGACTTAGCCCTAGAATTCTGCCCGGCCGCAGCTTCTCCCGCGACATAAATAACCTGTCCCTGTTTAATATCCCTTCCGGCTGCGTGCCAGGGGATGCCGGCTTGAATTGAAAGGGCGATATCCAAAGCAATGAAAGACTTTCCTGACCCAGGTGCGCCATATAGAACTGCAAGCGACCCTTTAATAATAAAGTTGTCGACTAGAAACTCCGGTTCAGGTAGTTGATCGAGTTGATCAAGGGTAAGAATCATGAATCGATCATTGGTGCGTGTCTGCCGAATACGCTCTTCAATTTCTTTTTGAGTAGCACCAGAGATTACCCACTCTCTTACATCCTTGTGGTTTTTCGGAAAGACAACACGAGTTGGGATGAGTCGATATATGGCGTCCTTGAGCTTATCTGCACCTCTAATACCGGGGTCGTCATTGTCCCCAAATACAACTACCTCGGTGTAGTCACCTGCATTCAGGAGTGCCTTTATCAAATCGATCCCGTCGTTTGCTGAGGGCCGAGAGATTACGTTTGCATAGAATCCTAAATGACACATTGCCAGATAATCTGTGACCCCTTCACATATGATTAATCTGCCAGTCCGTGAAAGGTAACCCACTCCAACCAAACCCCGTTGTCCGGTGTGCCTGAAATCCCTCGCTTTGGCATTTCCAATTTTGCGTTTTTGGATGCCTATGATGCCATCATATTCGTTAGTCTCTGCAATCGTGTATGCCTTGCTGACAGGATCATACCCAATATCTGCCCAGTCCAAGCATTCGATGGGAAGAGCAATGTGTTCAGCTAGTTTTTTAGCTCTGCCTGGAGTAAGGTTTTTCGTGGATAGCGACCATTGTTTTGTTAACTTGAAAGAAGTCTCATGCGTTTTATTGCACAAGTCCGTCGGGTTGGTTTGCGTGATATGTTCTGACTTACTGTCGTGCAGAATGCTCATTTCTAGCCCGAGTTCACCGATAACATCAGTTCCTTTAGCTCCGCAGCCTTTACAGATACATGTAATACGACCATCAGCATTTTCGCGGATGAAGAGGCTGGGTTTTTTGTCAGGGTGGCAAGGGCATTGGGCTCTTAATCCGTTCGGAGTATTTGAAACGGACCGTCCTCTATTTTTCAAAGCCTCTCGAATCTTTTCTATATTATCTCTCATGCTCGACGCCCTTTGATCATCCGTTCTCTGTGGGAAGTTGTCCTGTATGCTTGAATAACTCCATCCCCTTCGGCCCACTTCCGTATGGAGGGCATGTGATAAAGCCGGTACTTGCCCAGCTTGATCGAGGGGAGCGAGTGCTGCTTACGCCATCGCTCGATTGTCCTTGGCATTACCCGGAACATCATGGCCACGACATCCGTGGTTACGCATTCGATTAAGAACTTGTCCGGTTCTTTATTCGTTGTCTTGGTTGAATTCATTTTGGCTAGCTCCTTGCTCGAAACTAAGTTTTCAAAAGCAACATAAGCCAATGTCCGAGATATCTCAGACAGCTAGTGAGGTTTCTAGATTCCTTGTGATTGACAATATGAATCGCCCCAATCGCCCGAGCCTTTAGTTGATGGCTTTGTCTTGGTTGGGGTTCTAGGTTGACGAAAGTGCTCGGCGTCGGACTCAGTTGTTTCTTTGAAGAACTGAGCCAGCCATCGCATGGTCGTATATATCTTGCCGCCAACGCGTATGTGTTCAAGATAGACTCTTCGCCCTGAACGGGCTTTGATTCCACGCCTACACCACCGCCACGTTGTCGTGGGTGAGACATTGCCAGGGCATTGTCGTGCGGCTTTGGACAGGGTTATGTGTTGGTCTTTATACGCCATCGCTTCTCTCATCCTTGTGTGGTCGAGAGTAACACTAGTTGGCGTAGAAAAAGCGTCTCATCGCGTCACATGTGTGTGACGCCATTGATTTTGTAAATGATGGACAGAATGCCTGAGTATCAAGCGTATCAAAGATACGAAATGGGCTGAAAAGGGGTCCAATAGATGAAAAGGTTGCAGTGGTTGAAACCAGAGTTTATTATTTGATTTATATGATGTTATGGCCAAAAAGGCGTGGCACGAATTAAGGCATTAAATGGCTTCCCAA
>SDBV01008116.1_pt1 | contig 14214 bp, 28 predicted proteins | sample 2277081 | NCBI WGS metagenome assembly SDBV01 (sample SAMN10402039, study PRJNA504765) | marine sediment metagenome | isolation source: marine sediment core GS10_PC15, 223 cmbsf | place: Arctic Ocean: Southern Knipovich Ridge | collected 2010
TGTGCAATGAAGCTACAAAAATTAGATACGTCCGTGGCCTCTGCGATAATATCCGCCTTTACGCCAGACTTAATTGCGACTTCGAGTTCTTTAACTTCATCTTTGATTCGGCCAAGTATCTCTTTATTAGTCATGCAATCCCAGCCTGACTTATTTCTGTTTGCATCTAACTTGTCTTGCATTTCCAGAGCAAACCATATCGTCAAGGGTGAGATAGACCTCGGAATTAAATTTGTAATTATCTCTTTTGTAGTATGCAATATTTTATTCATTATCTTCTTTTCCTTTCTTCGGTAGGGGTGTATTGTCGTGTACCATCATTGCAAAATTTCCTATATCGCCACATTCTTTTCTGATTTCATGTGACCCTTTGTTTAAATCTATCGCCTCCTTTAACTCAATAGTTTCTTCACCCAATCTACCCAATAACCATTCAATATCGCAATGACGCCAATGCCTGCCCTTGCCATCGGGGTTCATAATGTCGCAAGCCTTATGCTTATTCTTATCAAGTTTAAATTGCATTGTTTTGGCAAATTCAATAACTGGCCCGCTTATTCCGCTCACCCACTGATACTCGGCAAGCTGGGCCTTCAACCGCTCATTCTCTGCCTCAAGCTCGGTAAGGCGTTCATCCAGCAACTTGTTGAGGTTGAGTGAGTCCTGTAATTCTAATTTTAGCTCTTTAATGCGTTTTTCCTTTTCAACATTATCCTCCTGCATGTTTTCGAGCCTGCCTTCCAAATCGGATATGAGAGCTTTGAGTTCAATATAGCTCGGCTTGCAAGTATGCTCACCCGGTAAAGTATATGGCTCTAAACAATGCGGGCAGGCTAGTCCGCCGTATTGTGTTTCTTTATTCATTTTGTCACCTCTGGAAATTCGTTATGTTCAACCCCGTCCAGCAATCGACCGGCTTTTTTTTTGCCGACCTTGATACTGCATAACGTTTTGTAATTTGCACACTTCCACTCAAACCTTCTCTTTCTGTCAATAACGTCACAGCTTCTACAAGTCACGCTACTTGTACAGTTTCCCCATTCCCCCCACTGCTTAAACATAAACGGCACGCCCGCCTCTTTGCACTGATCGCGTAAGCCTCTGGCCCAGTCAGGGTGTATCGGCCTTGCCCCCGGCCCGCTTTCACCGCCGCAGATAACCCAGTCGAGCAAAGTACAGGAACCTGTTGAATAATCTGTCAAATAATAAGGTAGTTTTATTTCACCTAGCATCGGCTCAACAAAAACAAACCGCTTTGCTGCCGGAATCTGCAAAAGTATCGGTATGCGTATGTCGGCTTGCTCTTGGTTCTCGGCGGTAACACCTAGCCATAGATTGTGAAGGCAGGACAATTCAAACCCTTTGCCCAACCCATTGAAGTATTCAGCCATTATGTGCGGACGTTTCGTCAACACCTGAAAAGTGTGTTGCGGGCATTCTTCTATTACCGACATTACTTTTTCTATCCAGCTAAACCGTACGCTCTCATGGAATAGATCACCCATACTGCAAACGAATATCATCCGGGGCTTTTTCCAGTGCAGGGGTTTTTGTAGGGGTGATTCGACAAATTCTGTTTTACCGTTCCATCCCTTCCAGTATGTCCTTTCGTCGTTTGGGTCATGCCACAGCTTTGCGACCTTTGTATATGCTTTTTGTGCGTCTGTCATAATTCCTTTTGTCATAAAGTTCAATGATCCGCAAGCCATAGCAGCCTGTCTGGCAGCCATCCGCTCTGCCCAGCAATTATCACACCCCGGCGATACTTTCGAGCAGCCAATAATCGGGTTCCATGTTTGATCTGTCCATAATATTTTACTTGCCATTATTTCATTTCCTTTTTAATGTGCCAGTTCCGATATTTCAGATTCCAATAATAATTGTATTATTTCAACTGCGTCGTCGTCCGTTTCGATTCTACTTCCTCGGTTTTCTGCTATTTTTTGGAGTTTATCACAATACTCATCATCCAAAGTTATTTCAAATGTTTTCATTTCAGTTCCTTTTTAGCTGTCCTTATTCTCGCTTTAATATTTGTAAGGCTATTTTGATTCCGTTTCTACTAAATAAAGCCTGTGTTTTCTGCCATCTTGCCTAACCACAATACCCTTGATTATATCTTCTCTGATGTATTTAGCTATGCAACTTTTAGCCGTCTGATCGCTTACCCAATGGCATTTTCCAACATCGTCGATCATTTCTTTAATTGTAGTGCCGGGGTTTTTTTTGACATGTTCGACAATATCTCGACTTGTTTTTCTGAATGGCGTAAAATATCCTCCGCCCTTCCCGCCCGCCTCGGCGTAATGCTTATGCTCTTCCCGAAGCATATTTTTAATATTCCATCCAGCGTTTTTTTTCGTCCTTATAAGTTTTGGTTCATAGTTCACGGTAACGTAGCCATTGGCGTCGGTATTCATTAATCCGATACCTAAGTTCCTATGAAAAAACCACGCAGCTGAGGATTTCTTTCTTTTTGCCCTTAAAACAGCGACCGAAATATAATTAGCCGAAAACCTGCCGAGCCAAAAACAGGCCTGATCTAATACCGCGATCCCATAACTTTTTTTACATTCGATAATCCATGTCAGGCCATTTTTGACAGCAACAATATCAGCAATAGGATTCAAAGCACCGGAGCACACTTCTTGGTAAATCGTCCAGCTTTTTTCTTCAAGCCATTTAATAATATGGTTTGCTAAATCTTGCTCGGTCATTTCAGTTCCTTTTTAATCTGTGATACGAATATCTTTATCATGTCAAGCCGGGTTTTCTTTTGGATTTTACCCATTTCTTTTAGATCCCGAATCTTGTCGAAAATATATCTGCCTGTGTGTTTCAAACCCTTGTATTTTTCACCGTAATCTTTTGCCAGTTTTGACAAGGTGTTTTTTTCATACTGTGTATCTGGTTCAAACTCATCGAAAAATAGCTTTTTAAAATTATAAGGTCGTTCGACGGTAAAATCTAAAGGCTTTTTAAAGTCTTTACCTTTGTTTTCTTTTTTTTTCTTTACTTTACTTTTACTTAGTTCGTCTTGTGTTCGATCACTGTTCAAGCGGTGTTCGTCTTTTTTTTTAGCCTTTTCCCGGCGTGCAATACCACTTAATTCGCCCGCCATACGCTTTTTTGTATAATAGGCTATTGCTTTTTCGATCTCTCTGTCTACCCGGTTATGGCTTATTTCGGTTTCTGTTATTACAAACTTTTTCTTGATAAATTCCCAATCCTCATTAAATGTTTCTTCTGTGCTATTGCATAAATTGAACAGTGTTCGAGGTGTGTTCGGCAATACCCCTTTATTAGAATAAAGATATAAAATGAGCGAAATATAAACTCCACGCTGCCGGTCTGACATCATTTGAAAATCGGCATCGCCTAAAAAAGCACCAAAATCAAGTTGTATGTACTTAAGATTATCCATCGAAAATCCAAGAAAAAACCCACAAAAGAGGTTTTGGTACGCATGACGTAAAGAAATGCACCTCTGATGCGGGCTGTTTATATAAGGAAAATTGCATTGTCACACGTACCATATTTATACAATACCCTATAAATTCCGTGGTGTCAAGTTATTATTTTAGATATTCTGCTATGAATCAACCGAATAATATTACTCTCGTATTCAGTAAATGGCCGGCCAAGAAGGACATACCGCACCAAACAACCCTTTTCTGTTAAACTGTAAAGACTCGGATCTTTCGCATCGGATATCTCTTTAAGCATTACCTTAAGCTTTTCTGTTTCATCTAAACTTGTGATGCCGTAAGTCATCCGCTCACCTTCTCAAGCATATCACCGACAACCATAGCGATCTTAAGCTGATCTGAATAAACATCAGGCGATATTTCATTAGAACGGATTTTTATATCTTCAAGCATCCAATCAAATGATGTTTTAAGCTCCGGGAAAATCTCTATCAATAGTTTTTTCTGGTCTGGAGTCATTTCATCTGATCCATAAAATGCGTAATATCATCCAAGCAACCAATATTAAAAACAGTAGAACCGCTCGGGAAAAAACAATATTGCCGCCACGGTACATACCATTTCACACGACCAAGCTCAGTGCCACTTGAATTATTACAACAGGCATAAACTTCGGTTTTCGGGTTTCGTTTGATCATTTCAAAATGAATAAACTTATACTTCGTTTTTGTCGGTTTCTTTGCCATTTTTAAACTCATTTCTATAATAGGTGGATCATCAATTATAATTCCCATTCGAGCAAGAAACAACTGTGTCACTTTAAAGAGCCTTGCTGCTTGTCTGGTATTCATGTGTCTAAGTGTTATCGGTTTGCCACTGTCGCCGAATGTGGGGCTTATGATGTACATGAAGGAATGAAGGAAGTCACGATCGACCGGCACACCGTTTGGAATGTTTCTTTTTTCATCTTCAAGCAAAAATCTGACCATTTTTTCGGTCGTAATATGTTTTTCCCTTGCCTGTTTTTCTGCGTTCGCAATCATATTACCGAAGATCAATTTACATTGCTGCCAACTCTTGCCTCTTATCGGTACAATTATCGGCAGGTTTACCGTCATACCATCCTTGACCTTAGACCATCTTTCCTCTTTTGCTTCAAAGACAGCAGGATCGTATATCGGCTTACCGTTTTCTTTTATGCAGTAGAAGTCTGTCATTTTAATCAGCCCGGTACTACACTAAAACTACATGTCAGGTAACTATATTTAATCCTAATTTTGGGGTGTGCTTTTTGATACTCAGTTATTTCCGGCATGAGTTTTATAACCTCACCCCAAGGGTCGGCGTGATCCATAGCAATAACAGAATCGGCTAATGCGTCCATCATTATCTTAACCACAGTTTTCATTTTAGCGTTGTCAGAAAAAGCAGCCGACACTTCATCGTTTACCCTTATCGGGAAATCTGCTAATGTCAATTTTTTCTTTTCCATAGTCTTACTCCTTAATATATTTAAACTCAATTCGATTTACAATCTTATCAGGCTTAATTCCATAATAAATAATCATCATATTTATAAATTCAACCGGTGTCATTTCAGGAAAGCCCTCACGAATACAGTCAGCTTTAGTTATAGCATTTAACGGCTCTGCTCTTGTCGAAACAATCTCAATAACCTTGAGCCGGTTGATCTTTTCGCCCTTCTTTAATCCCTGACCTTTTTCAACAGCACAAACTCTATCACCCGGTTTTAAAAACCACCATCCGAATCTACGGGTGATGTCCTTTGTCTTGTTTTTGATCTGCTCGGTTGTCATAAAGAAACTCATGTTTCGCATTGTTAATCCTTAATCAGTTCCGGGTTATCTGTGACGTTGCCGATGACTTCGCCTTTTGTTTTGTCGTAGACGTTTTGCCAATACAGATTACGAACGGGGGTTCCTTCTGTAATTGGGAATAATGCCCATCCGTCAACGGCCATTTCAACAACACTGATTATACCGTCAGCATCTTTGTATATATCCCCTTCTCCAAATATCTCTTTGCCGTTCTTGTCTTTCTGCCCTGTCCACATGCCTACTGAGGCGGAATCAACGGGCAACAATCCCTGTATTTCCCATATATCCTCGTCCATATGCTCTATGTCTGCGTATTCAGGCACAATATAACTACAGCCCTTGTTTGTTAATAGGTCGCCAAAAACCCATTCGCCATCGCCTTCTTGTCCGATAGCCTTTAGCTTGCCTCTGAATTTAATGTCCATAATTACCTCTCGCAATAAATAGTATCAATCATCAACTTATCTTCAAACAGTTTTTTAGTCTTTTTCTTATCGGAATTTCTACCGCTCATGTGTAAAATATGAATTTCAATACACCTTAACAGTTTACAGTATTCTTTGATGTATCTTAGGGCTTCGTGTATCTCCTGATGACTATCAAGCAACCTTCTGGCAAGTGCTTCGTTTACTTCTCCTGATTCAACTTTTCTAGCCAGTGTGTCAGCATCAAAACTTGCTTCAACAGCTATTATTGAAAACAGGTGTTTAAACCGTACAGGAATACACTTCGTATCGGTTGCGAATAATAAATATTCTCCGGTTGACTTTTCAAGTACAACAAAACCCAAACTACCGGGACAATCATGCAGAGTTTCAAAACAATAAACCTCAAAACTTTTCAGATTTATCAAAGAGCCTACTCCAACCGGCCTAACCTTCCGATGACCAGTAAGTTTAAGGCTCAAAGGCTTTACTTTTTCGTCGAGATACTCAAGCGTTTCAGCACTTGCATAAAGATCGATGCCGTTAATGACAACCTGCTTTGCAGATTTACAGTGATCTTGATGCAAATGCGATACAAAACAACCCTCTATTCCGGTCAAGTCAGAGCCTAGCGATTTTCTCAACTTCGACCATCTAACGCCACACTCTATAATTAACCGGGCTTTACCCGATCTTATCGTATATAGATTGCCTGATGATCCTGAATATTTTTGGGTGAATTTCACTTGCCGCCACATAGGAATTTTTTTAATGCGTTTTTGTCAACTGTAAAACTAGGGTCAAAATCAATGTCTACAAACTCACTGAAATTATCAACTATTTTTTGCACTAAAGAGCCGTGAGTATCAATATCGCCAGCAAGTATATCGATATATTCAAGCAAATCTAAACAATCTTGATCTTTCGATATACAGTGTTCTGCCCGAAAACGTATATCCTCTATTTGTATATCGTTTAGGACTGCCATTTTCATTCTCCTAGAAAACAACCCACAACCAAAAACTCTCTCGGCATGAAAGAGGGAAACGGAGGATTCCCCTTTTAGTTGGTCGTGGGTTTGATTTTATGGTAATAACTTTCATGCCATTTAAACTATACCTTGTATTTTCCGTTTGCCAAGTTCAATCCTTAAGAAAGTCAGGTTTACCGTCCGGCTCTTGTACCGTAGGCTCTACCTCTGCGGGTTCTGTTTTTTCTTTTCCAAGTGGAGCATCAACAACCTTGCTTCCGGCTTGATCCTTAATGTCAGCCTCAATGATTGCTTGTGTCTGATCGAACGGGATATAATCAGCTTTTGTGTCCAAGTCGTAAGCCTGTACCATTTCGACAGACATAATACCCCAACGACTAAGCATGTTGCGGATGACGGTTTTCAGCCCCATCACATCAAAGTCTTTGTACCAAAAACTTGAATACTTCCAGAGTTCTTTTTCCGGTATATTGCCAGCTTTAAGAAGTTTGTCGTTTGCCAAACTATACGCCTTAGAATACTTGTCGGCATGTGATTCCATAGCCTGCCGTGGCCAGTACACCGTTTTCGAGTAACCGTTGGTATATTCAAAATATCCACAATAACCGATTGTCGCAACCTTTTCGCGTTCAACCGGATCTTCCATGAAATTAGCCTGAAAATCTTCTGTAAGGGGGTTCCATGCAATAAATTCCCCTTCTTTTATGGTAGTGACGTTCAATTTCCGGTATGATCCTGAACGCATAGCAAGCTGAATATAACCTTTGTAACCCATTTGAAACTGTGCTTCCAACATCCCTTTATTCCTGTAAGGTATAAAGTAATAATATCCAAGTTGCGGACTCGGAGGCAATTTTAGGCTATGACCGACAAGGCCGGTATTGATGATCGATTCCGGGGTACATTCCAGCAATTTTTTGTTTGTCGAAATTGCAGATGATAATGCTGCGGCAAAAAGTTTCGCTTCCTCATTTCCGAGTTTTTCAGAGAGTTTAGTTACAACTGCCGGGGCTCTAAGGTACTGATTAAGGTTCATTTGTTGTCTTGGTGCTAACTCGTTACTCATAATTTTTCTCCGTTAAATAATATTAGTTTTATATAACATAAGGTATATAAGGCTGTTTGTCAAGTAAAAAATGTAAATAAAATGCCGCCGACCCGATGCCGACGGCTATAAGCGGGTTGTTGATATAACATACATATTTTGGAGTACCTTTCGTATGGCTACTCTGAATAATCCCGCTATCTAACAATCAACTGACTAATTCCGTCAACAGCTTTCAACCTGATAACTTGACTCTTTGCCTCAATAGGCATGGTAATCGACTCACTATGATCGATAAACAAAACTACTGATATTCCATAGTGATCTGACAATACATTGACAATATCAATATCAACATATATTTTCTGGCCGGTCGAAAGATCAGAATACATTACGCCGTTATACGAAGCATCGCAAATTTCATTAACACTACCGTTAAGTGCTACATCGAACAGCTTGAAATTGACATGCTCAAACTTACTATTAACAGCACCTTCAATCAACTCGCTTTCGCCCATAGTGTACCGATACACCTCGTCAAGTTTTTCGTCAACTTCTGCGATCTTCTGGCTAAGACCTTTTTCCTTTTCGTTCAACTCCTGAATACGCTCCGTGTCCTGTGCATAACGATCACTGGTTGCAAGAATCGTATTCAAATCTTTTGATGCAGTAGTTTTTGAATCGATTTGATCTCTCAAACCCTGCAATACATCAGCAACAGAATCACCGAGTTTGCTTTCGATCTCTTTAGCCTTAGTATCAAAGACCTGCCAAGTACTATCACCGCTCGGGTCAATAGGCTCGGCACTTTCAAGCAAATTGTCAATCTCACTTCCCCGGGTTGCGGCATGACTTTCGGCCTCTGCAAGCTCGGTTTCATAAGTTGCAATACACTTTTCAATAACAGTGATTTCGGACTTAGCCGCTTTAACTTCAACCTTTGATCCGTTGCCTTCATTGATTAGTGATTCCAGTTTGGTTTCCCGGTCAGCGGTTATTTCTTCGATCTTTTCAGGCGGTACAGTCTGTTTGCAGAGTGAACACGTCGTAATGATCTCTGAGGCGTCCAGAGCCTGCCATTTGTCCCTGATATCGTTAAGATTGTTAAGATGTAAGTCAAGAGCGATCTTAGTGTTTTTGAGCTTGTGTTGCTCCTGTGCGACCTTATTGCGAAGTCCGGTTGTTTTGGATCCAAGCTCACATTTTTCATCTGAAAGCCTTACTAAATCAGTCCGACCGGCGTTCAATTCGGTATTTCGCTTAATCATCTTTTTCTTGAGTGCTTCGATCAAGTCAAGCGACCGTTGCCGTTCGTTAGAAGATCCCAACAAATCCTTTTCTTTCCGCTTTAAAGCAAGAATTTCAGTGTCAACCTCAATCCTTTTCGTTTCGGTTTCAGCCGTGTCAAATTCTCCCGCAGCTTCGGAGTATATTTTCATCGCCTTTTGAAGCTCATCGATCCGGGTTGGTATTTCAACTCGATCTTTTTCGTAACCCTTGCGTTCGGAAGTCAAAACCTGTATATGCTCTTTGACAGTCCGAAACTCAAGAATAGATACAAGCTCGTCAAATCCTTCTGGCTTTCCGATATCACCGCATAAACTTAACAAAACTTTTCGCCGATCAGGATGCAGAAGTTTGCCATTGAAATAGTCAAGATCAGTCAACAGCTTAAACCGATCCTCGGCAACTATCTCACTGATAAAAGCGTTGTAATCGCCGACTTTCTTGAGAACACCGTCAATATGACAGACCGTTTCAAAACCGATCACCTTTTTCTTGATGATGTTTTCGACTTGCTCCCGGTGTAATTCGATCTGCCGACCGTCAACATCGATCATAGCCTTAACCGAAACCGTCAAACCCTTAATCATCTGGTTTAGAGGATCGAGTGGCCTAACACCAAAATCTTTCCGCCCCTCTGCATTTTTGCCAAACAAAGCCCACAAAAACGCATCGTACAGAGAGGTTTTACCGATTCCATTTTCAGCCTCAACAGTTTTGTTTACACCGTCGAAGCTACAAGCGAAGTTTTTAAGCCCCTTGAAATTGGCTATATCAAGGGCTAAAAGTGTAATCTTCATAATTTTTCTCCAATATAGATACTTACTTTTTTCTGATTCCTGCCAGACGTAGAAAATAATCTGACACCGTTAAATTTGCATCACCAGCCGCTTTGTGCAGCTTTTTCCAAACCTCTCTTTTTTCTTTCTCGGTACATGCAATACCGAAATACATCTTTTCGCTTTCTTTAGCCATGTTAGACACCTTAAATAAATTATCTTTGTCATATACACCATAAGACATAAAAGTTATAAAGTCAAGCCGAAATTTCAGATTTTTCAAAAAATTCCGGGTAAATTTCTCCCATAGTCGGCGTTCCGAAATATAGATCCCGCTCAAGATGCAGACCAATAGGCCCGGTATATGTTTGCAATTCCTTTAAACTGAAATATCCAAACTCCTTTCCAAAACCGTCAACCAGCCCGAAAAACTCATCAACACCGTCAAACTCGGTAGCGTACCATGTCCAACTTGAGTCCGGGGTGAAAAACTTAACATGAATTACAGCATCCTTACCCTTGCCAGCCTGTTCGCCGAGCCTCGGGATTTTGTTTCTGATTTTCTTTGTCATTAACAACATAGTTAATCTTTCTTTTTGTAGCCTACAAGAATACTCGGAGGAGTCGGTAGAGTTATTCGACCTATCGGCTTCCAAATATGCAGACAATGTTCATGGTCATTTACATAGTTACTTTTAGCCGGATGATACTGAACGCAAGTTTCAGAGTCATTCCAAAAAATATCTTGGATCTCGCACATTTCATCCCATGTCGGATTTTCGTTTGTGTGCGAAACGCTTGCATGTTCCCAACCCTTACCAAACGAAAAGATTAGCCGAGTGTCAATATTACCGCCATCAGCCTGATAGTCTATACGTTGAGCCGCTAAACCATCTACGCCAGATCCCATAACAATAAATCTATGTTCCTTAAGCCGTTCTAATATGTCGGGTAAATTTCGCATCTTACAACCCCATTTCTTCAACAGTGATTAACAACTTATATTCATCAGCAACACAAAAGCCGGAGCAAGCCCCACCGCCGGTAAATTCAACAATACCCGCTTTTTCAAGTGCTTCGGGTACTCCTTCGTTTTCAGACCAGCCTTTCAGAAAAACACAACCATCAGACGGCATTTCATCAACTGCGACCGTAGCAGTAAAAGCAGGATCACCACCGGGTAGATCAAAGGCTTTGATCGCAATACTGCCGTTTCCATATTTCCCAAATTGCAACTCGACTTCACCTGAAAAATACCTAGATTTTACATGAATATTCATCATATCTCCAAATCTTCAATAAAGTCAAAATCTTCCGCCAAAGAAGCGAGTCCGTCCAGATCATCACCGAGCATATCAGATAACATAGCCATTGAAGCATTACGATTTCTTTCCTGAATCGCATCATGCAACGGGCTATCTGAATACGCATCACAACAAGGACACTGTTTTACATGCAGTACATTATCACCAAATTCCCATGTACCGTCGTCTTTTTCTTCGTCTGATAATTCGTGCCGTAAGTAATACTGATCCCACGGTTCGCCACACTTGCAACATTTAACGTCCATAATTTTTACTCCATTTCTACCCGTTATCCGGGTGCGTAGCCCACACCGCTAACATTGAAAGAACTTGTTTTTTTGTGGTAGGTGTTTTTTTTGCCGAAAGATAAGTCTCAATATAATCTTTCCAAGTCCAAACCTCTTTTTCGGCAAATTCATCAAAGTGTTTTCTCAATTTTTTTACAGCGTCTGCTTTATTGCTGAAATACTCAAATCCTTGTGAGGAATCGGAACAATTATAAAATTCAATTTGGTATATCATAATCTAACTCCATAAAATTAAATTAACAATTAACTACGCCGGGATCGCCTGAACCTGCGACCTGTGAAACAAATGATAACCTTTCGGGATCATATACATACCGTCATCACCATCTGCAAGTTTCGGTTTCTCCACTTTCGTACCGCATGATATCCAAGTGATACCGTCAAGAGTTGACTTCTGACCCTTGATAACACGAAAGCCGTTTTCGATCCAGCCCTGATAAGTTTTCGCATCAAGGTACGGCAAGCCGTCCAGTCCCTGTGCTTTCATCTGGTGTGATATTATCATAAATCCGACCGGACTGATCTTCATGCCATGCGTTGCAATTATAGCATCGATCTCTTTTGTCTGATCTTCCGTTGCCATCTTTTTAGCAGACTGCCAGCGATCCCGTAGACCCTTGACATAAGCCCGTTTTTCTTCTTTTGTTCGCTTCATGGTTTTTCTCCGTTTCTTAATATAAAAAGTTTATGATACATATAAAACATACTATGTATAATCCGAAAGTCAAATATTTTTCCGGAATATTTATTATTTAGGTTTTAATGCTGTCATAATTTCCATCATAGTAAGGCTATGCTTCATAATTACAGACATAGCCAATTCTTCCCTGTCTGCTAAATTAGCTTTCTTAATATCGATACAGCTTAATAAATAATCGAGCAACGGCTCAACTGTACTATCCAAGAAAATACCTAAATCAGCGGTTTCTCTTGCAACTTCGGGCATCCCTGTAAAATATTGATGTGTCAGTACTTCCGCCCGTAAGTCTGATATAAATGTTCCTGATGTTTCCATGATTTTGCTCCCTAAAAGTTATAATCGTAGAATCGCTTTGCGGTTCCAATAGAAAATTTCTGCCCTTTGTGTTTCCAGTTTCCGTCAACACACTTTCGCAGACCGAAAACCCTGCCGTGTGGATCGCTCTTAAGAATCCACTTTTGCTCGTTATTATTTACACAGTGTGCCGAAAACCCGCCCGGGATCATATCAGGTTTCCACTCCGGATCTTTTGTCGATTTCATTTCCCGAACATGAATCGTCTTATCCGATACGATCTTGACAACTTCCCACGGATGCCTGTCAGAATATCCGATCTGCGTAACTCCCATGCCTAAAGCTGGTATTTTGTCATCTTTCATAATTGATCTCCATAAGATATAGCCCCCGCCCCGAAGGACGAAGGCTGGGAATTGATTTTAGTTCTTTGAGTAATAACCATAAACGCATCGAGTCTCATTGCGAGAACAATCATAAATATCATGCAAAACCCCATCAACGACAGCGGCAAAATGCTTGCTTAAAGCTACAATTATTTTACCGTTTGGCAATTCATCAGCTTTTACATGCACCTTGCAGCCCTGCCCGATAAACATTGTCGGTGTCCAAGTCCAGCCGATACTCAACATAAATTTCTTGAACGTATTTTTGTAGACACCCGTTCTGGAATTGGACTTTGATTTCTTTCGCTTTCCGAGGCGTTCGGATAAGCCCATTGTGTTTAGGGTAACATAAACATCTTTATACGGTAATCCAGTAGCTATCGCTATTGACCTTACAGCACAATCTCCGGTAGTGCCTTTATATCCAGCTTCTTTCCTGCCGCCGTCATCATAAATAAATTCCATAATATCAATTCCCTTAAGTTAGCTCCCAGCCTTGTTGCCGGGAGCGGTTAGTTTTTTGATTAAATCGTTCAACTCTGCTTTGAGTTTGCGTTCATACTTTTTATTATGAAACGTAAAATCTGACAGCGAGTGTAGATAACTATTCAAATGATTTTCGATTTTCTTTTTATCGTCTTTAGACAGCATAGCACTAATCCTTAGCCAATTTTTATATAATACTCAATACTACCTGTAAGTTTTTTAGGGTTCGATTCAAGTTTAAGTGCGAACCATGATTCAAACCTGTTATCTGTACAAACAACTGTAATATACCGTTGTGCGGAATGAGGCCAATGCTTAAAATGGCCATCATCTAACCATGAAAAAATAAGGCCGCAATCCTTTACCATTTCAATAGATATAATATATTTTTTCATTTTCTTAATTCCTTAAAAATTCTTTTTCGATTTCTATGTCGTGGCTAATTCCAACCTTATCCATAACAGCGTCAATAATTGCTTTGCTGTCAGTGGGGTCGATATAACATTCAACAAACTTGCTTATTCGCTGATTGTTTTTTGAAAATCTTTTATGAAAAGTCCGGCGTGTCCTGATTACCAGTTGGGGCCATTCGCTTTTGCCATCAAACCAAAAACGGTATTCAGCGTGCTTTGTATTCCATCGGCCTGTTTCCCTGACTTCACCCTCTATACAGTAAGTGCCGCTACCTATCATTCTTGTAATTTCTTTTGTGTTTCTTGTTTCGATTGTCTTTAGCATTTTAGTCTTTTCTGTTTTATAATTGTTTTATTAACCATATAAAACATAGCATATATAAGCGAGAAGTCAAACAGTGTTTTAAAGAATTATTAAAAAAAGTGCATAATCGCCGTTTTTGGCCTGATAGCCGGAGAAAATAAGCAAAATTTATTTAAAAAAAACTCCCCGGATCGTTACAATCCGGAGAGCCTAGCTTTCTTAATTCTTT
>SDBV01008117.1_pt1 | contig 14214 bp, 13 predicted proteins | sample 2277081 | NCBI WGS metagenome assembly SDBV01 (sample SAMN10402039, study PRJNA504765) | marine sediment metagenome | isolation source: marine sediment core GS10_PC15, 223 cmbsf | place: Arctic Ocean: Southern Knipovich Ridge | collected 2010
AAATTTATATATTTAAAATAATCAGACGTGGATACAGGATTAGGATTAACATGGATTTTTTTATAATATTATATAAAGTTTTATTTCACATTAATCCTCAATTCCGCTTCGCTTCATTCCCAATGTGTAAATCCGCGTTAAATTTAGAATTAATAAGAAATATTAAGGTTTAAATAGGTTTTTCCGCTTGAGGTCTAAATTTTAATTTAATATCGCGAAAAACTTATTAATATTGTTTATTGACCTATTTATATATTTTTATTAGTATGCACTTATTCTTAAAGCATAAAAACTCGGTAAAAATAAATTGCAATAAATGTATTTTAACATTGGAATATATTTAAATTCAATAAAATTCATATATAAGGAAGAATAAATGAGCAAAGAAAATAATGTTTCTGCTACTAGTCCAGATTTAAAAAATCACGGATGGAGAGTCACATTTTCCGGAATGGGTATTAATTTAGCACTTGGTATTTTATATACCTGGAGTGTTATAAGTAAGGGTGTTCCGGAAAGCTGGAATTGGAGCCAATTCGATAAATCATTACCTTATGCAATAGCATGTCTGGTATTTTCGATAGTAATGGTACCGGCCGGACGTCTACAGGATAAAATTGGCCCTAGAATTACAGCTACTATCGGAGGTTTATTGGTTGGAGCAGGAATGATATTAGCCAGTTTTACAACCACTCCTATCGGTTATATAATCGGGTTTGGAATATTAGCGGGTGCTTGAATTGGTTTTGGTTATGCTTCTGCAACACCTCCGGCTGTTAAATGGTTTCCTGCTGCAAAAACAGGGCTAATTGCCGGTATCGTAGTTTCCGGATTTGGCCTTGCATCTGTTTATGCTGCACCTCTTGCTGATTATTTAACAAAGACTTATAGTTTACAGACAATGCTATTGTCCTTTGGTATTGCTTTTCTTGTTATTGTTGTTACTTTAGCGCAATTACTTAGGGCGCCAACAAAAGAATATATTACAGCAAAAGCTGCGAAACAGAAATCGGAAGATAACGCTTCTACTGTAAAAGATCATAATTATACTTCTAAGGAAATGTTAAAAACTCCGCAATTTTATATGTTATGGTTTATGTATGCATGCGGAGCTGGTGCAGGATTAATGATTATAGCAAAACTTGCAAAAATCGGTGAAATTCAGGCAAATATAGAACTTGGATTTGTTCTTGTAGCAGTTCTTGCAATTGGTAACGGCGGTGGAAGAATCCTTGCCGGAATGCTAAGCGATAAAATAGGCAGAAAAAAACAATGTCGATTTGTTTTGTTTTACAGGCCTGTTTAATATTAATACTTTCTTTTACAACTCCGGACAGTATTTTAGCAACTATCCCTGTAATGGTATTAATTTCTGCACTTATAGGAGCAAACTATGGTGCTAATCTATCCCTTTTCCCTTCCATAACCAAAGATTTTTATGGTTTAAAGAATTTTGGCATGAATTACGGATTAGTTTTTACAGCATGGGGTGTTGGAGGTTTCATGCTTGCACTACTCGCTGGAAACCTATACGACTTGTATCAAACATTTGCTTTTGCATATTATGGTGCTGCCGGACTTCTTGTAATTGCTGCTGTAATGTCACTTTTTGTAAAAACGCCTAAGCATGCGTAATAATATTCAAATAATGAGAGCTTAGAATTTATTTTCTAAGCTCTATTTTAAAATCGTATCTATTTTAAATTAAAACTTGACTTAAGCATTTACACATCCTATCATTTAGATTGTGGCTAATAAATTACCTGATAATTTATATGATATTCTTGAAGTAAGCCCCAGAGCAAGGCCGTAGGTAATTAATGCTGCATACAAAGCATTAATTAAAGAATACCATCCGGACAAAAACAATGGCGATACAAGGATTACAAAGCAGTTAAATCTTGCAAAAGCAACACTACTCGATAAAGACAAACGTAAAATATACGATAAACCACGCAATAAATTAGAAGGCACAATTATTGGTGATTATCAGATTCTAGAAAAAATAGGTGAAGGCGGTTTCGGTAAAACTTATAAAGGAAATCATATAATACTTAACAGTCCGGTCTGCATAAAACACGGCCATAAAATCTCACCGCAGGATGAAGAAATCCTTTTAGAAGAAGCCAAAACAATCTGGGATTTGCGGCATTTCGGGATACCCTCAATAAGAAATATCTTAAAATTAGAAGATGGAAGCCTTGCTTTAGTTATGAGTTACATCCCGGGGCCTACACTGGACAAGATAATAGATAAACATGAAAACCTTGAACTTGAGCATGTTTGCTGGATAACCGAAAGAATATTAAATATTTTAAAATACATGCATTATAATGGAGTAATTCATGGCGATATTAAACCTCAGAATATTATAATCCAGCCGGAAAGCCATACAGTAGTACTAGTAGACTACGGGCTTTCATTAATAAGGCCAACAAGATCTTCTTACAGCAAAGGTTATACGCCATATTTTGCCCCGCCGGAACAGATTAGCGGGAATGTACTGCTGCCGCAATCCGATTTTTACGGACTTGCTATGACTATCATTTATGCCCTAGGCGGGAATATAGAAACAAAGGAAGTACCGGAAACTATACCTACTTCTTTTTGCAGCTTTATCCGCAGGTTTTTAATTCGGGATGTATTAATGAGGCCGGATTGGCAAAAAGAAGATTTTATAGACACAGTTAAAGACCTTAGAGTTGAACTCTTTGGAAGGAAAAGGTCTAATATGCGCCCTTTGCCGGGTGTATGAAAATTTTATAAGGAGGTTAATTATGTCAGAAGCCTGGGATTTTGACCCTGGTCCATGGAAGGGACACGATTTTAAATCTGCTAAAAAACAGTACGATGTACATGTTGGGCGCAGTTATCAGGATGCAGTTAAATCTAAAGTTAATCCGAATAACCTTGTACCATCCTCAATTTCTACAGAGAGCAAAGCGCCATTAGTTGTTGCTTGTGATGTTACAGGTTCTATGGGAGAATCACCTGCTACAATATTCTCCAAATGCCCATATCTTGATATAGAAGGCAAAGAATATCTTGGGGATGACATGGCAATAAGTTTTGCAGCAATCGGAGATGCTTATTCCGATCAGTATCCCTTACAAGTTAGGCCTTTTTCTAAGGACCTCGACCTAAAAGAGCAATTAAAGAAGATGGTCATAGAAGGCGGTGGCGGCGGACAATCACGGGAGAGCTATGATTTAGGAGCTTTATACTATGCGAGGAATGTTGATATGCCCAATGCTGTAAATCCAATAATGATTTTTATTGGAGATGAAGGGATTTATGATTTTATAGACAATCAGCAGGCAAATATCTGGGCTCGTACCACTTTAAAAAAGCGGACAACTTTTAAACAGGTATTCACAGAACTAAAAAGAAAGTTTTCTGTATATGTAATACGGCAACCATACAGTAGAACAGGTTCCGATAAAATGAGCGCAGCCGATAAAATCATTCACGCTCAATGGGAATCTGTTTTAGGATTGGAGCATATGGCATTTTTACCGGATGCAGCCAGAGTAGTAGATGTAATATTCGGAATACTTGCAAAAGAGACTGGTAAGATTGACTATTTTGTAGATGAAATAAATGGCAGACAGACAAAAACACAGGTAAAAACAGCATTAAAGGGCTTAAATTCCATCCATGCTCTTCCGGCACCAAAGAAAAAGTCTGATAAAGGTAAATCAGTAATTCATAAAAAGAGTGATGGGAAAGACAGCAAACCATTAATTTAGAAGCCATGCAACTTATTTTTGATAGAGAAATATACCTATGACAGTACCACAATTATATATTACTATTTGGCCGACATTTCCTCATTTTGAACGTTTTGCAGAAGACTATAGACTTTCCGGTCTTAGATTAAACAGCGCAATGTTAAATGCAAAAGAATTGCCGGATGAACTAAAACCGATCAATCTGATTAAAGACCCTCTGCCTTTATATTTTGATATTAAAGGCCGCCAGCTTCGAATTAAGGAAATTATACCTAATAATGAAAACCTTGAATTAATTTTAAACCATTCAATTTCGGTAATTACTCCGACCGTTGTATTATTTAAAGGTGGAGAAGATTACTCTATACTTAAAGAAATAAAGAATGGAAATCACCTGATATTTGAAGGAGGCCCGCAGTATATTTTAAAGGCAGGTGAATCCATACACATTAAAGATCAAACACTCGAAGTTACTGGTGATATTTTTAGCGATTTTGAAATAGAAAAGATAAAGATTGCAAAACAAGCCGGTTTTAAAAAATGGTTTTTGTCTTATGTTCAGTCTCAGGAGGAAATTGATGAATTCCGAAATTATATTGGAGATGATGAAGTTATTGCAAAAATTGAAAATAAAAAAGGACTGGAATTTGTATCAACTAAATATAAAAAACAGCCACGTCTTAATTTAATGGCTGCCTGTGGAGATTTGTATATAGAAATAGACAAACCACACCAGATGATGGAGGCCTTAAAAACCATTATAAATATAGAACCGGAGGCATTTGTCGGCTCACGGCTGCTGCTTTCTTTAGTGCAGAAACCAATACCAAAATGTGCAGACCTGCTGCAGCTTGCATGGTTAAATGACATTGGATACAAGAAAATGATGCTCTGTGATGAATTATGCTTAAAAGAGGAACTGCTTTCTTCAGCTGTAAATGTATTTGAAAGTTTTAAATATAGTTATTGCAGTACGTCAAAAGTTTAAATTAATAAGGTGAGATTATATTTACAGTTGGGAAATAGTGTTTTATTCTTTTAATATCTCTTGTAATTAAATCAATTCCAGCTACAGCAGCATGGGCTCCAATAAAAAAATCTGGTAAGGGTCGTATTTTATTTCCTTTCTGCTTTCTGTATTTTAGAAAAACTTTTCCAGCAAGAAAAAAGGCTTCCTTTGGAATACTTTTGTACTGAAAATTACATGTAGAAATTGCTTTTTCCAATTCCTCAATTTTTTTAAAACCGATAGATATTTCTGTATAAATAACAGCATTTATACATAGTGTATAATTTTGGGAATATTCATTAAGTATATTTACAGACCATTCATACCAGACCGGATCATCTTCAAAAATATCTAAAATTATATTAGAATCTATCAAAACCTCAGGCATGACTATCCTCTTGTTAGAGACATTATCTCCTCTGTTGTCATTTTTACAGTAGCAATTCCACGAAAATTATTAAATATATTTTTAAGTTTTTTAGTATTTTCGAGTTTTACAATATAGATTTTTCCATTATCTTCTAAAAATTCAATTTCGGAATGAGGATATATTTTATACTTTTCCCGTAAGTGTTGAGGTATTGTTACCTGGCCTTTAGTTGTTACATTCATTTTGAATACTCCAAAAAGTATTATTCTTACAAGTAATAATAATACTTTCATTAACTTTTATCAACTAATTTAATGAACTTTCTCTCTTTTTCTTAAAATTCCGGTTGAAATTTTTTAAAATCCCTTAATAATAATACATATAATCAATTTAGCTATTTTTGAGGTAAATCGTGAAAAAAATTAAATATGTAATTCTATTATTACTTATAGCCGCTGTGCCTTTATTTGCCAGCACAGGAGCAGAAGAAGAAAGTATGCCCCACTTAATGACGATTCTTGTTTTGCAGCTTGCAGTTGTTGTAGTTGCATCGAGAATCCTCGGATTTGTTTTTTCCAGATATTTAAAACAAGCACAGGTTTTAGGCTGGCTTGCTGCAGGAATGATAATAGGACCGTTTGCATTAGGAGGAATTCATATTCCCTTTCTTAACAGTGCACTTTTTACATCGATTACACCTCAATTAAACGGATTTGCAGTTGTTGCATCTATTGTACTTTTATTTATAGCAGGCCTGGAAACAGACTTACCTACATTTATTAAGTTTTCCGGAATTGGCACAGCAGTTGGCTTTGGAGGTGTTATTGTTGCTTTTGCTTTAGGTGACCTGGCAGCAGTGTTCTTTTTTCCGGAGATAACATCTTTTATGGACCCGGCTGCATTATTTATGGGAACAATTTCCACAGCAACATCCGTAGGAATCACTGCGAAGATACTTTCAGAAAAACGGAAAATGTCTTCTCCGGAAGGAGTAACAATTCTTGCAGGCGCAGTTTTAGATGATGTACTCGGTATTATCCTCCTGGCAATTGTAGTTGGTATTGCAAGTGTTCATAATAGTGGAGGCAGTGTTAATTGGCTGCACATCGGTGCAATCGCAGCAAAAGCATTCGGATTCTGGGTTGTATGTACTGTTTTGGGAATCATTTTTGCACCTAAACTTACAAAAAGACTAAAAGTCTTTGAATCTATGGAAGCAATTGCCGGTATTGCTCTTGGACTTGCCCTGCTTTTAGCCGGTTTCGCAGAAATGGCAGGCCTTGCGATGATTATTGGTGCTTACATATTAGGACTCTCCCTTTCACAAACTGATATTGCACATGACCTTATGGAAAATATTCAGGGTATTTACAAATTCCTTGTACCAATATTCTTCTGTGTAATGGGAATGATGGTTAATTTCCCCAAGCTTCAAAGTGTTATTATTTTCGGACTTATTTATTCGGTGATAGCAATATTTGCAAAAATAATTGGGTGTGGGATTCCATCTTTATTAATGGGTTTTAACCTGAAAGGCGCATTTAGAATCGGTGCGGGCATGCTTCCGAGAGGAGAAGTAACACTTATTATTGCAGGAACAGGACTATATACAGGAGTTATTGGGGAAGAAATGTTCGGTGTTGCAATTATGACACTCCTAACTGCAAGTATTATTGCACCGCCGGTACTTATAAAAAGTTTTAAAGGCGGTTCCGGCCTTCGATCAAAAATGAATGTAAAAGACAAACCGGTAGAGGACCTTAAAACAATAGAACTTGAATTCCCTTCTGTAAGAATGAGTAGATTTATCCGGAAAGAAATTGAAGAATCGTTTAAAAGTGAGGGATTTTTTATTCACAGAATCGACTTAAGCAGATATATTTTTCATATTAGAAAAGATGATATCCTGATAACACTCATTCAACGTGAAGGAAAAATAGAACTTAATACACATCCGAAAGATGAACCATTTGTAAAACTCCTTGTGATGGAATCTCTGCTTTCTTTAAAAGAACTGCTTTCGGGTATAAAAGATATGAAAAGCCCGGACTCCATGGGGGAAGACCTGCTGGGTGGATTGTTCTAGGTGTTTATTAACTGTTTGCACAAAACTTTTACACAGATTAGATAAGTTATGTTTGCAAGATGCCCTGGGATGGGCTCCCGAAAAACCGTTGCCGATACATTTGTCGATACATTATATTAAACTTTATTATAAACCTCTACCTTAAAGTAGTACCGGCATTAGCTATCTTTAAAGTTTAAATAGGGAGCAGCCTGACCACATACAAGTTTGTGGTCAGGCACCCCCTAACCAACGGAATATATAGCTAACTAGACTATATATTCCGAAGTTGCTAAAGCTTCTACTACTAACAGCATAAAAAAAGAGAAAAAGACTTTTTTTTTGGAATTTTATTGCAGATTAAATAAATAATGAATTTTCATTGATGTTTACAAAAGTATGAATACATGGCGATATCTCCCGAAACATATGTACCCTTTTAAGTATAAGAAAGTTGCTTCTATCCTGCTTTAGGGGGTATGCTTAGCAGCCCGCTAAATATATTCATAGTTATCATAGTAAAAAGCTGTCGCCATATTGAAATATCATTTAAATTGGATTATTATTAAATACAGTTGTATCTTTTTATGAAGAAGGTTAACAATTATTATAAAGAAGCTTGCAATATTAGTAATTACCTTTAGTCTCATATTTTCCTCATGCGAACAACCGGGAGAAGATGCAATACACGGTAAATTTAAACTTGCTAATTCCTGGGGCATCGGAGGATGGGAAAATGTCGATGATGGCTATTTATGGATTACCTACGATGCAATGATTGAAAATAGTGTAAATGTATTTTTTTATGAGGATAAAATAACATACAAACCAAAATATATAGTTACATTTCAGATAGACAATACAATATCAAAAGATGATTGCGAAATTTCAATCGGTATTGGTAATACACGAGATTCAATTGCGATAGAAAAGAAATTTGGCGATTTTACTCAGAAAAGCGGCAGTACGAATTTTCCTAATAATATAATTGTTTTTGATATAACTGAAATGGAATCCGCATTACAAGCTTATAACACATTATTTTTAAAAGTTAAATATTCAGGTAGTGCTCCAATAATATCATTTAGTTTAGAAACATATGATGGAGTAGCATATCCTACTGATTTAGATGATACTGACATCTCTGTTTCGTTAAATACTCTATATAATGATGCTTACTATGCAGAAATAGATATATCAGCTATTTCCGGAGGAGCATTTTCAAGCAGTTATAGTAATAATTCAAGAACTTCAGTTAAAGGTATAAATGATATTTTTAATATACATTTAGCAACAGATTCGGAGATGAGCCAATTAAGAGCTGCAGAAGGAATTTATTCAGAATATAAAAATTACAGCCCCGTAATAAACGGTCATGGTACAGGACTAATACCTCCTACAGAAAAACAATGGCAGGAATTAAAAGGAAATCTGTATTCTGTAGATTCTGTTAAATATTTAAGTGCAGGAATAAATCAGTTTGGGAGCGCAAATTTTGTTGATCATTCAACTTCTCCTTATTTTCCTCCCATTGGCAACCAGGGTGGAGAAAATTCATGCGTTTCATGGGCAGTAGCGTACTATATTAAAACCTTCCAGGAAGCAAGAGAACATTTATGGGATCTTTCTGCTGCAACCTGGGATGTAGTCCAGAAAGAACCCAGTCCGGCTTATCAGGACAGGATATTTAGCCCTGATTTTATTTTTCATCAGCTTAATGGAGGTAATGGTTCCGAAGGATCATACTTTCATGATAATATAAAGGCAATAATAAAAAATGGCTGCTCAACCTGGATTAAATTTCCAAATAATGACGAAGACTTAACTGGCTGGCCGAATGAAACTGCATGGAGAGAAGCACCTCTTTACAGGGGCGAAACATCATCCGATACTAACTGGAATCCAACTTACTATTATATAAGTGTTAATACTTATGATGATATCAGGATAATAAGAATCCTGTTGGATAATAATAAATTAGCTTTTATAAGTGTAAACGCTAATTATTACTATTCTATGACAGAAGATGATGTCTGGAATACTGACAATTATAATGTAACAAGTATCAACCATGCAAATACTATTGTTGGATATATGGATGATTGATATAAAGGTTTTTTAATATAATTTCCCCTTAATTATAATCCAGCGGATTAAAAATATTACTCAGCCTTCTCATATTAACTGTACCGTCAATTATTGAGTATATTAAAGCCGTACATGCAGTAGATATGCCTGATATTAACATAATGTTTAATATTTTATCAATATTATCAGATGTCTCTGCAACATCTGTTAATGAATATCCGCTTGCCGGGCCATTCACATTATAATCCTCTAGCATAGGCTCATACACTCTTCTTCTATAAATATAGGATATAAGAGGTGCTAACGCTGCGGTTACAGCTCCTGTTATAAATGTTATTAAAACTATTCTCGCTTTTACAGGCTGTTTATTATGAAATTGTGATAATGACGGAACAAATAAATAGCCAATCTTTTTCTCATAATTTATAGAACTTAAATCAATCTCTTTTATTTCACCAGGATTAAGATATACATTATCTTCGAAAAAAACGTATCTGTTATCATGTTCTTCATCATAGGCGAATACTTCTATATCATAATTACCAAGAGGCAACTCCATAAACGCATAAGGTAATATATGTTCCGGTAATTCATTTAATTCTACTCTTAAGGGACTTGCTGGATTATTATCTGTTAATATATTGATATTACCTTTTACCGGAAAAAATAACTCAACATTCTCATTATTACCGGTATTAATAATACTATCAGAAACCACTTCGGAATAAAATTCCTGCTCATACATAACTTTTAGATTATATTCGTTACCGGTTAATAGTTTCCCTTGATATGGTGTAACACCCAGATAAATATCATCAAGATACAAAGAACATTGTACTTCCGTATCAATTTGAATATCTACTAAAACCTGATATTCAAGAAGCTTATCTTCGTTTTTAGAAAAACTAATTTCACCGTCAAATATATTTCCGGATATATTATTGTCCTCATAATAAAGCCTGATATTATGCGTTCCGGCTGTAATCCGTTTTTGCTGTAATGGTGTAATACCAATTAAAGAATTATCAACATAAAGCTCACATGGCAAATCTGTATTTACATTGATAAAGGCGTATTCCATAACAACACCCAGAAATCCTTCGAGCATTTTACTTACAATATCATCTATAGTATCAAGAGCATATAATCCGGATTGCCCGCCCTTATCAAGATTATATTTGATATTCAACTCTTCTGCTTTTACATCTATTTCTATGTACTCTATAGAAAACTCTAATCTCTTAGGTGTATACATATCATTTTCGTAATATTCACCACGAACTATATAATCTGCATCAAAATACTCTGCTATGGATATTAGTACTGCAGGGTTGTAAAAATCATTTACACTCAGGTTAAATTCTTCCATATACGCAAAAAGTTCATCATAGTATACAATTAAAACATCAGCTTCAGATTCCAACAAAAGATTAAACGAATTGGGGATAACCTTGCTTATATATTCCAGTTCCGGATTTTCCAACTCATTTAAAAAAGGCAGAACTAAAATCTTTTCACTAAAAATATAAGTACAATTTAAAATAAAAAATATAATCAAACAGTTTCTTAATATTCTCATTTGGTCTCTTCTAATTTAAACATGAATATTTCACCAGTATCATTTCCAACAAAATAAGTATTATTCGAATAAGCTACCGAACAATTAATACCAGAGGCATTAGTATTAAAAGTTTTTTCAATACTTCCAGTATCTAAATCATAAATAAATATTTCACCTATATCATTTCCTATAAACAAATTATTATTATTAATTGTTACGGATTTATAAATATAGTTTTCCGGGTTAGGAGAATTATCAATTTTATAATTGTTTTTTATTTCAAAAGCGTTTAACCCTATTTCAATTAACATTCCGTCATTTGCCAGGACATAAACATTATTATTGTAAATATCAGGTTTAGAAATTATTCCGTCACTATATATAAGTTGTCTTGAAATATTACCATCAAAATCTAATTCGAAAACATTACCAGACCATCCGCTAATAATAATTTTTTCATATACCAGGGGTATGGAAAATAATCTATCATCAAACTTTACATTCCAGATTTTATTATAATTATTATCATATTTAGAAATCTCTTTTGCCACATAGGATGATATATAATAATTATTTTGATATTTTAGTAATGCAACCGGAGAAGTAAAACTAATAACAGGTTCATTCGAAATATTTAAATTATCAATATCAAATGCGTAAATACCATTTGCATAAGGCAGGTATATATTATTGCCGTATACAGTCATACTGGAATATTTACTTAATATATCCGGTGTTGTTATTATATTCAATTCTCTTCCGGAATCCAGGTCGATTATAAATAGTAACTTATTAGTAGATGATGCAAACAAATTATTTCCATAAATAACAGCCGGAGTATCAAATAAGCCGGATTCATTAGTATCATAGGTTTTTTCCCACATTAATTTACCGGACAAATTAAAACAGATAAATGAATTATAAGTCTGTGCTACTGCATAATATTTAGAGGTTGATATGTTGATAATATTTTCATATCTTGTATTATTATAATCATAGATATTTTTAATTTGCCATTCATATTTTATTTCTTCCGCTACTTCGATTTCTTCATCAGCGTCTACAAAATTAACTTTAGCAGCAATATTTTCTTCTAATTCTTCTTTTAGTATTATATTGTTTATGCTCTCAAATAAATCAAAACTTTCTATAATATCTTCTCCGAGGCCTTCAGTTTTCTGAGGCTTTTTTTCATATTCTTTTTCAGAAACCGTAAAACTTTCACTTTTAACTAATGTTATTTTTTCTTTTTCAGATTCCTCACTTAAATACTCTATATCAACAATACCTTTATTAACAGAAACTCTTGTAGTACCCTCTCCTGCTTCTACCATAAATACAGTTCCAACTACAGATACGGTTAATTCAGCGGTAATGATTTCATATACTTCATTCTCTTCTAACAATGCTACAGATGATATGACCTGCCCTTTTATTAAGTTTAAGGTTGTATTTTTTCCATTTACAGTCTCAAAAATAAGTTCACTCATCTCATTAAGGAAAATTAAAGAATCATCATTTAAACTAACTGTACAGTAAGAATTATCATTAGTTATTATCTTATCATCCTCATAAACTCTGTCACCTACGGACAAGTATGTAATTTCTCCGTTACGCTCTACTTCTACGCTACCCTGTGCGAGCATTACCTTATATGTACTTGCCGGAGTGACTATCAGATTAAAAATCAGTACTGGTGCAAGAACAAATATTGCTGCAGCTGCAATTGCCAAAGCAATCCGCTTAAAATTACGTATTCGTTTGAACTCAGTAATATTTCCCGGTTTAAATTCTTCTTTTATTTTCTTTAAAAACTTAGTTTCGAGGTGTGCAGGAAGTTTTATATCTTTTTCTGTATTTGCAAGAACTTTTATTTGTTCATCTGTCAGATTTCTATAATCCATTATATCTGCCCCCTGTAAAAGTTCATTTCTTCACTTAAAGCAGTTTTTGCCCTGTATAATGTGTTTTTAATTGATTTCTTATCCCGTTTTAAGATTTTACATATTTCATCTAAAGACCTGTTTTCCTTGTATTTTAATATAATTATTTCACTATAAGTTTTATTGATACTCTGCATAGCAGAATAATAAAATGAATAAGCTTCGTCTACATCAAAGGCCTCTTTGCTATTTTCAGGATTATTTATAACAATATCTTCTTTAAAATTATCAATTGTTAACATCTGTTTTTTCTTTTTTTTATAATAATCACTGATTTTTCCGCTGCATATTTTCATCCATAAGTTTTTAAAATTCTTATTATACTTTATATTTGGCAGATATTTTAAAAGAGCTTCCGTAGAATCACTGAATATTTCATCCGCATCGTCACTACTCCTTCCTGTACGGAAATAGATAAATTTATAGATATCATCTTTTAATTCTGTAAATACCTTCGTAATAACTCCCACATCTTTATTTTTAAGCAGGAGAAATTCGTCCTCACTTAAAATTATAAATTTAGTTAGTATTTCTATTAATAACAGCTTAAAATATTCCAAAAAGACTTCCTGAATTCTAAATTATTTTTTTTATTATGCTGTTTGGCTTAGGTGTTGTCAATTACATTAATTGGAAGCAATTTGCACTAATGGGAGCATAATAACGATGTTTAAGACTTTTAAGCCTTATTTTATTAGCAATTCAAAATTTGACACGGATTTACGCGGATTAAATAAAACGGACAGTTCCTCCTACAAAAGTTAACCACTAATCTTCACTAATTGAGGCTGTCCCGCAACCCGGTACAATTGATTTATATAATATAAAAAAAGAATTTAACCACTTATCTTCACTTATCTGCACTAATAGTATTTTTTTTAGTGAATATAAGTGTGGATTAGTGGTTTTAAATATCTGTATATCCCCGAATTACCCTTGATTTTACTTACCGACCAGTGATTATTGTTTATAACATTCAAAATTCAATTACTTTCATTTATATTTTTTGTGGTTTTTTTGTTAGGAGGTTTCGGGACAGCCTCAATCGGCACTAATAGGTTGTACTTATTCTACTATAAAAGTGCTTATTTCCTTATCTAGTTTTTCTATCTGTTCGTTATTGGTTTTACTTATACTTTTCAGATTTTCCAGAGTACTATTTATTTTTTTAATACTGCTGTTTATCTCTTTATTATCTGTCCCGACACTTAAAGAAACATTAAGTAATATCTGCATGGAATCAGCAATTCCTTTCACACCCTGCTTCATTTCCAAAGAACCGTCATTTATTTCTCTTGTAATATTGGAAAGTTCAGACATTACATTTAAAACACTCTGGGAGCCGGTATTCATTTCCGACATATTAGTATTTATTTCTGACAGGGCATTTGTAAATTGACCAACTTCTGTATCTATTTTATTAAAGGACTGCTTGCTTTCCTCAGCA
>SDBV01008118.1_pt1 | contig 14214 bp, 14 predicted proteins | sample 2277081 | NCBI WGS metagenome assembly SDBV01 (sample SAMN10402039, study PRJNA504765) | marine sediment metagenome | isolation source: marine sediment core GS10_PC15, 223 cmbsf | place: Arctic Ocean: Southern Knipovich Ridge | collected 2010
CGTTGTCTCAAAGGGCATTCTAAGACCGTTTTTGTCGGGAATGGCTGCAGTCTGGTCCTTGCCATGACATCAGATTGTTTTAACCGGGTGGAGAATATAGACACATTAGAACCGGATAAAAGTAAGTTACTTGCTGAATGTATAAAGGGATGTAATGGTGCCATTTCCATTATGAACCCTATTTTCGCGGAGTGGGTGATATCTAGAGGCATCCCTACCGTAATCGTAGACAGCTTGTTCTGCGGGGATGCAAGTATCTGATTGTGACGTGCAAGTCTCAATAGAAAGTGTGCCTTGGAGATCAAAAGCTGATCTTTTTAACAGGATTTGATGGTTATCGGCATCTTCGCTACAGAGCCATTGATATTGGCGGCGGCATCAAGGTCTTTTTTGGCACTTATGGAAATCTCACAGTATCCTATTTAAGGCGCGTCTACACGCACTTTGCTCCCCAAACCAATCAGCTTGTCTTTGTTTACCACTTGCCATTTTCTTTATTTTAAGGAAAAAAGTGCGGACACAAGATCCGCACTTTTCATCGAAATGATTAGCTATTTTGAGCGAAATATTTTGCGCTAAGAGCTTTTGTTTCTGCCATTTCTGGGTTGGCTTCTAAAAGAGCTCCTTTGATTTCTTCAGCACTAATGCCTTTAGCAACAAGATTGCTAATTTCTTGTTTGTATTCACTTTTGAAAGCTTTGAACACATCTTTAAGATCTGCTGCTGCGTCTTCTTTAGATGCTGCTTCATAAGCTGTATTCAACTGTGCTGCAAGTGCTGCAACGTTTTCGAAGTTATTTTCTGTGATAGCTGACATAATGCTGTCTCCTTTGTTGTTATAACTGATGTTACGCAGTAACTTCAGTTATTAAGTTCATAAAATCATATCTTATTTACATAAAATATTTTGGAGCATTTTAGTTGGATTATGTGAAAAAAGTCAAATGATTTAGTTTACCTCTCTAGATTAAAAAAAAGATTTAACATTTTTATTTGAGTTGTAATTTTTTATCAAATAGTTTACGATGTTTTCATGAATGATGTGGGTCCTGTCCAATTTTGCACGCAATTTCTCTTGACTTTGCCAAAGGGTAAAAGCCCTTTGCAAAAAGCGGCGTTTGCAAGCATTTGGGTGCTTGGCGGTGCCTTTGCTGTATTTGTTATGCGAGGAGTGTATCGCTTTACTTGTAAAAAAGGAGCACAATCAGATTCAAAGATGTTTTATTATTTTACGTCTAAAAAATTTCCAGAGTTGGAACAAGATTATAAAACGATTCATGATGTTCGACAAGCTGTAGAAAAATACGAGAGTTCTTCTCAACTTTCTGAGTTTCTTAATTTTCTCAATAAAAAATTTAAGCAATTAAACTTAGAGAAAGCAGACATAGAGAAAGCAATAAAAGAAAAACAAATTATTGAAGTTTTTTTAGGTGATTCTTCAGGTAATTTTGTTATAAAAGAAGGGGAAATAAAACGACCTGACAATTTTATAAAGGATAATATAATATGGGTATGTGTAGAATTTACAAGCGGATCAAGAGAAGGAGAAAGTGAAATTTATTTTGCAGAATTTCCAAACGAGATTAAAATTTCCGAATTTCAATTCATCACACCTAAAGTTGCAGAAGGATGTTATACTGTTTGTTTGCAGTGTAGAATAGCAAGAAAACCGTGCGTCATATTTGATGACCAATTAAAAATGAGTCAAGGACCGGGTTACCAAAGTACTCCGCTGATCTATGGGCAGCGAAAATCTGAATAACCACAGATGATGCAAATTGTGCGCATTTGAGTTGTAATTTTTTATCAAATAATTTATGATGTTTCCATGAATGATGTGGGTCCTGTCCAATTTTGTACGCAATTTTTGTTGACTTTGCCAAGGGGTAAAAGCCCTTTGCAAAAGGTGGCGTTTGCATCCATTTGGGTGCTTGGCAGTGCTTTTGCTGTATTTGTTATGCGAGGAGTGTATAACTTTACTTGTAAAAAAGATTTTCAACGAGCAAATCACGTGACAAGAACGGCTGCGGGTGGCTTGGATCAACCAGTAATTTCAGAATCACCTCAACCTGCCGATGTATGTTTTAGGCAAACAAAGGACCTACCATCACTTCAAAGGATGGGTTTATTAAGAGACAAACCCGTTCTTTTAGAGCAATTCAAAAAGCGTTTTTCTAAATTAGAAGCTATAATGATATTTATGGCAGAGAAAGAACATGTTTTTGATTTAAAGCAAGAAGGAGCTCAAAGCATTGAATATTGGATCGATGGCAAAGATGTGTGGATATGTGTTGAGGTATGGGGAGACGATGCATCAGGAAATTCAATTGAGGAAAGCAAAGCATTTTATCTTTTAACATTGGAAAGCAATGTCACAAAAGTAAAAATACATCGTGAGGCTGGTGGTTATGATATTATTTGTATAACAGAATAAGAGTTATTCTTTTAGGGTGCATGTGGCCATAGCTAAGCTGTAATTATCTGTGTGAGAAAGAGAAAGAAGCATTTCTATATTGGGAAATTGTTTTTTAAGTTTTTCAGAAAAAAAACACTCAGGTTTTCCATTTTCATCATTTTTGATGGTAATATCTTGAAAATTTAATCCATTGCGAAAACCTGTGCCAAGGGCTTTGACAATAGCTTCTTTGGCAGCAAAGCGCACAGCAAAGTGGGGGAGGGGATCGTTGAATTTTTGACAGTAGGCGATTTCATCTTGTGTAAGAATCGTTTCGATAAAGGCAAATCCTTGCCTGTCGAGCGCCTTTTGAAAACGTGAGATTTCTACAAGATCTGTGCCAATGCCAACGAGTGTCATGCATTGGCTCCTACAAGTTCTGCTTCTAGAGTGTTACAGAAAACCATGCGTCCAGAAGAAGTGTGTTTGACGGACAGCACTTGTACATCGATGGTTTTTCCAACAAGTTCGCCTCCGCCATTGACAACAACCATGGTGCCATCTTCCAAATAACCGACACCTTGGTTGGGTTCTTTGCCTTGGCGTTGGATTTTAATGCGCAAAGTTTCACCTGCGCTCATGAGAGGTTTTAGTGCGTTGGATAACCAATGGATGTTGATGATGCGTACACCTTCGATTTGTGCCATTTGGACACGTGAAATGTCGGCGGAAATGAGATGCGCATCCAAAAGGCGTGCAAGACGAGTGAGTTTGGTTGTAAGATCTTGTGTATCGTCAAAATCGGTTTCGTTATATTGGAGGTTTAGAAAGGGGAGTTCTTCGAGTTTTTTTAAGACTTCTTGTGCTTTTTTAGCCTTGTGCTTTTTGTCTTCGTCATCGAGCTCTAAAATATTTTGAATCTCTTTGGCAAGAAAACGAGGGACAATTAGGGCATTGTCAAAGAGTCCTGAAGAAACAAGGTCGATCAGTCTTGGATCTGAGAGTGCAGAATAGTCCACAACAAAGTCTTTTTTCTTTTCTCCAGTTTCTGAAAATTTGAGAAAAGGAATGGAAATTTGAATCTCGTGCGAGGAACGTAGGGCTAAAATCATTCCAAAATAGATGCTAAATAATTGAAGACCCAATGTGACAAGCGCATAAAAAGAGGGTGTCATATTGATGTTGATCGCTTTCATGAGTGTGTTAAATGTCAGATTTAATACAAGGCCAAAAAGATAGCCAAAACACATGCCAATCAAGAGGATATTAAATGTGCGCAAGCTCAGTTTGCGTAAGATGACATCAAGCACAATCATACAAAATCCGAAAAAAAGAGAAAATAAAGTCGCGTTTAAAGGATCGATAGCAAGGTGTGTCGTGAAAAACGCAACGCCAAAAACGGAAAGAAAGACTAAAAAAAACAAACGAACAAATAATAAAGTTTTTGTTTTCATTGGAACCTCAATTTTTTAGACGAGTGTAAATAATGAAGCGTTTTTTGTCACATTTATGTTTTTTTGACAGTATACCAAAGAGGCAGAGCGACAAAAACAAAACCACCTAAGATATTTCCAATACCTGCTGGGAGAATATTCCATAAAAAAGCATCCATCCATGTTAGATTTTGGTGCAGGGGAATATAGAGAGAAAAATAGCCCATGTTTGCAGGAGAGTGTTGAAAATTGGCAGCAACAAAAATGCTAACCGCTAAAAAAATAGGAATAAATTTGGATGCAATATTTTTGTTCATTGTGGCGAAAAAAAGAGCAAGTCCAACAAGCCAATTGGCTAGGCTACCTGATAGAATCACCTCGAAATAAGAAGAAACAGTTCCTATAGCTTGGTACTGCATTTTCATTTGAACAAGCTCATGGAGTAAATTGAGGGTGTGTTTTGGGTAATGCTGGGCATAGGTGACTAAATAGCCGACGATAAAAGCACCCAAAAAATTCCCAACAAAAGCGATGATCCATAAACGACACACGCCTTGTAAAAGCTCTTTTTTAGTGCAGCGGAGCAAAGACATTGGCATCAAAACATTAGCTTCTGTGAAAAGAATACTTTGAGAAATTACACATCGAAAAAACCTGTTGAAAATCCAAACCCCTCTAAAAGTCTGACATATCCTGGGATGTTAATTCCAGAGGCTAAAAGGACGCTAAAAAGGGCCCCAAATGTGATAAAAGCGCCGGCAGTCATAGAACAAATCAAAAACTTAAAAATATGAATCTCTTTTGTTAAATAGCAAGCTTGTTTGATCAGCTCTTTAGTTGTCTCTTTATCGAAGAAATGCACAGATTGTTTGGCCATAAGGCCTTTATTTCACTTTTCAAATATTTTGTAAACTGATATCACACATTAAATCCGATTCAGAGCAAGAGCGAAAGGGATGAGATACAAGGATTGCGACGATGTTCAACTCCATGAGAGTTGGACGAGGAGAAATCTGCTGTAGATTATTCCTTGTAGCCTGCCTATGAGTTGGAGTGAATAGTGTAATATTAGTTTGTAAAGTGTCTACGCTTTGCTTGCGTCTTTTTGTTGTTTAGAGTATACTGTGGGATATATGACGCATCGTTTTTTACATAATAGACACAACTGGAAGCTGGGTACATTAATTGATCGTTTTTTACACAATTTGGACAAAAAAAGAGGGCAATCAGGGAAAGATTTGATTGAAAAATGGGCGGCTATTGTCGGGCAGCACATTGCAGATTTTACACAGCCACTTTATGTAAAAAACAAAATATTTTATGTTGCAGTGAAAAACGCGAGTGTATATAGCTTGTTAAACCACTATGAAAGGAAAAGGTTACTTCAAATCATAAGGAAAAAGTTTCCTCATTTGGGTATTTTACAAATTGTTTTTAAAATGGGGTGAACATGGAAAAAACAGCTTTTCTTGAGAGAGAAAATATGAAAGAAAAGAAAGAAAAAAAGTATTCAGCAAGTTCCATCACAGTCTTAGAGGGCTTGCAAGCCGTGCGCGAAAGGCCGGGAATGTACATTGGTGATACAGCCACGCAAGGCTTGCACCAACTTGTCTACGAGGTGATCGATAACTGTATCGATGAAGCTTTGGCTGGTTTTTGTACAAAAATCAGTGTCATCATTGCGGAAGATGGGTCTGTTGCGGTTGAAGATAATGGACGCGGAATTCCTGTGGGAAAACATGAACAAGAGTCCAAAAAACAACAACGCGAAGTGTCTGCTTTAGAAGTTGTCATGACCATACTGCATGCAGGGGGTAAATTTGATAAAGAAACCTACAAAATTTCTGGTGGACTGCATGGTGTGGGTGTTTCTTGTGTGAATGCGCTTTCTTCTAAAATGAATGTGCAAGTCTACAAAGATGGCGAGACCTATGAAATGGAATTTTCTCAAGGAAAAGTAGTGAAGCCTTTGATCGTTGTAGGTGCAACCGAAAAACATGGCACGAGGGTCTCTTTTTCCCCAGATGCATCTATTTTTGATTCTGTCAAATTCAACTATGATATTTTAGCAAAACGCTTAAGAGAATTGGCCTTTTTGAATGCAGGCATCAGTATTGAGTTTAAAGATGAAAGGGATGAAGAAAAAGAAACAGCTATCTATCAATACAAAGGAGGGCTTATCTCCTTTGTCAATTACTTAAATGAAGGAAAAAAACCTCTTTTTGAAAAACCTTGTTATATTTCTGGAAGCAAAGAAGGGCATGATGGCACGGTTGAATTTGAAGTGGCTATGCAATGGAACGAAAGCTATTCTGAAACTTTTTATACCTATGCCAATAATATTGCCACAAGACATGGGGGAACACATCTGACAGGATTTTCCACAGCGCTTACACGTGTGCTCAACCAGTACATCAAATCACGTAATTTGTTGAAAAATGACAAGGTGAATATTTCTGGAGATGATATGCGAGAGGGGTTGTGTGCGGTGCTTTCTGTTAAAGTGCCCAATCCGCAATTTGAAGGACAAACCAAACAAAAATTGGGAAACAGTGAAGTCGGATCCATTGTCCAGCAAATCGTCGGTGAAGAACTTGGTATCTTTTTGGATGAAAATCCACAATTGGCCAAAATTATTTCTGATAAAGCGATTTTAGCTGCAAAAGCAAGAGAAGCGGCAAAAAAAGCAAGAGAGCTGACTCTAAGAAAGTCGGCTCTAGACACAGCACGTCTGCCTGGAAAATTGGTGGATTGTCAAGAACGCAATCCTGAAGTGTGTGAAATTTATATCGTGGAAGGAGAGTCTGCGGGAGGATCTGCAAAATCTGGACGTGACAGACGTTACCAAGCGATCTTGCCCATCCGTGGAAAGATTTTGAACGTGGAAAAATCTCGTCTTGAAAAAGTATTACAAAACCAAGAAGTGGGCACAATGATTTCTGCTTTAGGTTGTGGAATTGGTCAGGAGAACTTCAATTTGGAAAAATTGCGTTATCATAAAGTCATCATCATGACAGACGCCGACGTCGATGGATCACATATCCGGACGCTTCTTTTGACATTTTTCTATCGCCATATGTCACAACTGATTGAAAATGGATACATTTATATTGCCCAACCTCCTCTTTTCAAAGTGTCACGCAAGAAAAAATCGCGCTATATCCACTCAGAAAGAGAAATGGACCAATATCTTTTAGAATTGGGGATGAGTGATGTTGAAGTGTATCATGAAAAAGTCAATCAATTGCTCGATATTAAACAACTAAAAGAGTTGTTGAGTACGATTTTAGAAGTGGAGAGTTTTATCTCGCACATTGAGAAAAAAGGCATTCCATTTAAAGAATATTTGCAATCGCGCAAAGAGGAGTTGTTTCCCCAATATCTTGTGAACATTGAGGATGAAAATCGCTTTGTCTACACCCAAGAAGAGTTTAAAGCACTTCAAGAGGAATACGAAGCCAATCAGAGAAAACAACATGAAGAAATGCTTGTCAATTTACCTGAAGAAGAGAAAAATGATCAAACCTTTAGACCCAAATCTTTGAGTTATGTGGAATTGTATAAACAACACTCTTTTGATTTGATCCAAACAAAACTCCAAGCATTTGGACTTTCTATTGAATCTTACATCAAATTGGGAGATAAGATTTTTGAAATTAGAGAAGAGGAGAAAACCTTTCCTGTCTATACGCTCAAAGAAATGATAGATTTCTTTAGGGTGCATGGACGAAAAGGAATTGAAATCCAGCGCTATAAAGGGCTTGGTGAAATGAATGCAGATCAGCTTTGGGATACCACCATGGATCCAGACAAACGTACACTTATCAAAATAACACTTCCTGATGCGATTGCAGCAGACCACATGTTTACCATTTTGATGGGTGAAGAGGTGGCGCCTCGTCGAGCATTTATTGAGCACCATGCGCTTTCAGTGAAAAACTTAGATATATAATAGGAGATACAATGTCATACACAGAAAATGAGACCATTGTTCCACGTAATGTAGAAGAGGAAATGAAGGAATCCTACCTTCGGTATTCAATGTCGGTGATTATTTCTCGTGCACTTCCCGATGTGCGCGATGGGCTTAAACCCTCTCAGCGCCGCATTTTGTATGCGATGCGTCAGTTGAATCTAACACCTGGAGCCAAACACAGAAAATGTGCCAAGATTTGTGGTGATACATCTGGTGATTTCCATCCTCATGGTGAAGGTGTGATCTATCCAACCCTTGCAAGACTTGCACAAGACTGGGTGATGCGTTACAAACTTATCAATGGACAGGGAAACTTTGGATCTGTAGATGGTGATCCTCCAGCTGCGATGCGTTATACAGAAGCAAAACTTACCTCTGCATCGATCCAATTGATGGAAGATTTGGAAAAAGACACTGTCCCAATGATTCCCAACTATGACGAAACAAAATTTGAACCTACAGTCTTTCCTTCTAAATTCCCCAATCTTTTGTGTAACGGTTCTAGTGGAATTGCTGTAGGAATGGCAACAAATATCCCTCCACACAACCTTGGAGAACTTATTGAAGCCTCCAAGCTTTTGATTGAACATCCCGATGCCACCATTGATGAAGTGATGGAAAAAATGCCAGCTCCTGATTTCCCAACAGGAGGGATCATTTGTGGATTTCGAGGGATTAAAGAAGCGTATACAACAGGACGCGGAAAGCTGATTGTGCGCGCCCTCACACGTGTTGAACCAATCAAGGGACAATCTGATCGTCAACGCATTGTGATTGATGAGCTTCCATACAATGTGAATAAATCGCGTTTGATTGAGCACATTGCACATCTGATTAACAATAAGCAAATCACAGGAATTTCTGACATTCGTGATGAATCAGATAAAGATGGTCTTTGTGTTTCCATTGATTTAAAAAGAGGTGAAATTCCTGACGTCATTTTAAATCAACTCTATAAATTTTCTGATTTACAAGTGACTTTTGGTTGCAACATGTTGGCTCTTGATAAAGGATTGCCAAGACTCATGAACGTCAAACACATGATTAGCGCATGGATTGAACATAGAATTGATGTGGTAAGAAAACGCACACGTTTTGAATTGAATCGTGCAGAAGCAAGAGCGCATATTTTAGAAGGTTATTTGATTGCCCTTGCCAATCTTGATGAAGTGGTTAAACTTATTCGTGCAAGCGATAATCGTGATATTGCAAGAACAGGTTTGATGGAACGTTTCGAGATGACAGAGCGTCAAGCCAATGCTGTGTTAGAATTACGTTTGTATCAATTGACATCTCTAGAAGGAAAAAAAGTTGAAGAAGATCACAAAGCTCTTTTAGAAAAAATTGTTTATTATAAAAGTATTTTGGATTCTGAAGAATTGGTGCGTGGGATTATTACAAAAGAATTGAATGACATTCAATCTGCACACAAATCTCCAAGACGCACACAAGTTGTTGCGCAAGACGTAGAATTTGAAATTGAAGACTTGATTCCAGACGAACCCGTGTTACTTACAATTTCAGAAGATGATTACATCAAACGTATGCCAATCAATACCTTCCGTGAACAAAAGCGAGGTGGTTTGGGTGTGAAGGGAGCAGATCTCAAAAATGATCATGATGCTGTCAAAGAATTTTATGTAGCGTTAACTCATGATTATCTCTTACTCTTCACCAATTTTGGCAAATGTTACTGGCTTAAAGTGTGGCAAATTCCAGAAGGGTCTAGACGTTCCAAAGGAAAACCAATTATCAACATGCTTGAAAGGCTGCAGGAAGGGGAAAAGGTTGCTACAATACTTCCTGCACGCAAATTTGATGACACCAAAGAAATCTTTATGTGTACATTGAAAGGTGTTGTCAAAAAGACAAATTTAAACGCCTTTTCTAATCCGCGTAAAAATGGTGTCATTGCCTTGACAATTGATAAAGGAGATGAGTTGATTAAAGCCAAGACCGTAGAAGGTGAACAACAGGTGATGATTTTCACACACAATGGGATGGCTGTACGCTTTGACCATACACAAGTACGCTCCATGGGCAGAAGTGCACGCGGTGTGCGTGGTGTGATGCTCAAAAACGGTGATGATCACGTTGTGGGCTGTGAAATTGTCAATACTTCAGATTCTATTCTTGTTGTCTGTGAAAAAGGCTATGGCAAACGCTCCAAAGTGGATCACTTTAGACAAACAAAACGTGGTGGTGTGGGAGTGCGTTCCATTATCACATCCGAGCGTAATGGAAAAGTGGTAGGAGCTTTAGTTGTCGATAATGAGGATAGCGTCGTGTTAATCACAAATTCTGGACAAACCATTCGCATCAATATGCAAGAAGTGAGAGTGATGGGACGTTCTACTCAGGGTGTGCGTCTTTCAAACCTCAAAAATGGCGGAAAACTTGTTGCTTTGCAAAAAATTGCAAAGCAAAAAGAAGAAATCAACGAAGAAGAGAAGAAATAGTGTTTGTGACTTTTGAAGGGGGTGAAGGAGCTGGTAAAACCACCCTTATCCACTTTTTAGAAAAAGAACTCAAACCAAAAGGTTACGTTGTGTGCACAACACGCGAACCTGGTGGCGATGTTATCAGCGAAAAATTGCGCCGTCTTCTCTTAGAATCCAAAGAAGACCTCTGCGATCGCACAGAGCTTTTACTATTTCTAGCAGCCCGTGCGCAACATGTCAAAAACGTCATTGAACCAGCTCTCAGAGAAAATCAGGTTGTATTGTGTGACAGATTTACAGATTCCACCCTGGCTTATCAGGGCTATGGGCGCCATATGGATTTAAATATATTGAATTCCCTGTGTGATTTTGCGGCTTTTTCACTCACGCCAGATGTGACATTTTATCTCGATGTACCCGTAGAAATTGGAATGCAGAGAAAAAACACTAAAGGATTTGATCGTATGGAAACCGAAAGTATAGAATTTCATCAAAAAGTGCGTCATGCCTTTTTAAAACTTGCTAAGGATCACCCCAAACGCATTGTTGTTTTAGATAGCATAAGACCTCAAGCTGAAATACAGAATAAAGTTCTAGATCTTTTATTAGAGCGTATGCTATAATGTGTACATGTCTTCTGTCCATTTTTGTACTCGTAGTCGTTTTTATCCGGATCTACCTCCAACATTGTCTTCTTCTATGTGGGATGAATTGTCTACTAAATTACGTCTTCAAAAAACAGTCATCGTTTTACATGGAACACCGTGTGCTGGAAAAAGTTCTTTATCTAGAAAATTAGCAGAAAAACTTCAAGTGAGTAGCTATGATCACGATGATTTTACAGGTGTTTCAGATGAAAAACCAGCATTTGGCGTGATGGCTGCTCAGATCTTACATGCAAATGAAGCCTGTATTTTAGATACAAATACTTTAAGTTCTACCTGTTTGACAACAGCACAGGGTTTTTCGAGCCATCTTATGGTATTAGTCTATTCTCCTCTAAAACTTTTGGTAGAAAGATTTTTTGAAAGACAGCAAAGACAGCATAGTCATATGAATGCCCTTGGCTATATTTTTAAAGGTTTTTATACATTATATGCGTCAATAGGTCCTGAAATTCGCATAAGGGGTACGTTAGTAGACTCTAGTGAAATTGCTGTAGGAAAAATACATCTCTCTGATATCGAATGGATAGAGAGTCAAATTAAAGCAGAAGCACCTGGCTATTTGAAAGAACAATGGGCCGAATTGAAGGAACATTTTAACTTTAAACCAGGTGTGCAAGAGATGTTTCTTTTACCAGCAATGCGATGTTTTGCTGTGGTTCAAACAGAGCAAGAAATAGGCGCTTCTTTAGAAGATATGTGCCATGTATTACAAAAGTTTGTCCGGTAAACCTTGAACTCATTTTGAAGGCCGTGGCGAAACCTATGTATCATCCAAGAATTCGATAAATCCGCCTCTTGTCCTCAACTTGAATTTCGTCCCAAATCGTCTACTCTAACGAGTATGCCAATTTGGGCTAAAATTCAATTTGAGCAAAATATACAAATTTCTCCAAATCCTTGAATGATACATAGGTTTCGTGGCATAATCAAGCTATGCTCGATCTGATTGGTAACGAAAAAATTCAAACCTATTTAAAACGCCACAAATTAAAGCTTCCGCTTGGAAAAACGTGGCTTTTTTTTGGCCCCAAGGGGGTCGGAAAAAAAGAATTTGCCAAGCAATTTGCTCTAAAGCATTTGAATCAATACAGTCCTTTAGCCAATGCCCAGATGCATCCAGATTTGCATCTATTTAAACCGCTTGGAAAAACCGCCCACTATACGACAGAATCGATGCGCTATTTAAAAAGCATGCTTTTTTTACCTCCGACATTGGCTCCATTTAAGATTTTTATTTTATGTGATGCACACCGTATTCCGAGTACAGTAGCCAATTTCCTGCTTAAAATGTTAGAAGAACCCCCACATGACACGCTTTTGATTTTAACCACGCATGAAAGGCTGTTGCCCACAGTGCAATCGCGCTGCCATCGTTTTTTATTCTCCAAAATTGAGGAGAAAAAAATCATCCATTATTTGGTAGAAAACGAAAATCTAGAAAAAAAATTGGCAAAAAAAATAGCACAAAAAGCTCATGGATCGATTTCTAGAGCAAAACGCTATTTGCAAGATGATACACTCATCACCCATAATCATTTGCTTAACATATTAGATCAGATCGAGCATTTTGATTTTGAAGAATTAAAAAAGCAATCCAAAGGGCTTCAAGATCTTTTAGATCAACAAATTGAGCATTATCAAAAAAACATACTAGAGCAATTCCAAGTACAAAAAGAGCGCTATTCCCTGCAGGCTCAGGAAATTGAAAAAAAGCAGATCGATGGTGAAGTGAGTCTTTATTTTAAAGATTTGTTAGATGAATGCTTCGAGCTGATTTTGCATTTTTACAGAAAACAGAAAAATTTGTTGCATATTGATACCTTGCTGATCAAAACCAAGCAGAAATTGGACTTTAATTTCAAGCTCTCCACTCTCCTAGAAGCCTTCTTTTTATCTTTACAAAAGCTTTGATAACTGGCATGATGCTTTCTTTTACCTAAAGGAGGACGTTATGTCAGTAGAAGCTGTTTCCAATCCGGGGCTTAATTTTGAGCAAGTAGAGGCTGTGAATGATTATGTTGAAAATCTTATCTTTTATCAAAAAGATGGGATTGATTTTGAAAGAACCATTACCAATCTTTTACAAGGACCACAAACTCCTGAGGTAAAAGAATGTTTAGCAAGAGTCTTTGCCCTTACATGTCCAATTTCGAATGCTATGAAATTTTGGCAAGAAGTGTGCAAAAATGAAAATATTGATGAAAAAGTATTTTTTCAATCGTATTACAATAATGTATTTTTTGCCCTATGGTATCGTTTCAATCAACAACTAGGTGTTGCACTTCCTATTGATATGCAATTCGATAGTAAGGCATTGCAAGACATCAAAGAAAATAGGGCCCCTTGGATGAACATGCTTATTAATGAATATAAAAGGTTGGTCGAATCTGATCAAATGGAAGGGGTTTTAGATAGAGCTATTGAAGTGTATTCAAAAGATCAGCAAAAAAGATTAGCCATGCAGTTTTTGACTTTGACGGTATATTTAGATAGCGTTGATAATTTGGAAGATGCTCGATTTTATGTGAGGCAGTTATCTGTATGCGCCAGTTTGCTAGGGAGACTAGAACCAGAAATTCAAAAAGAATTGTTTGGAAATATTTTATTTACAAAAGCTGTAACATCTATTGAAGATGCTTTTAAGGATATGATTTGCGATAAAATACCCCTGCACAAATTGCAACCTTTATTAGAAGATACCTATCAAATTTTGTCTGTTCTTTTAGAGCTTAGTTCAAACAATGTTGAGTTAGAACTCTCTTCTGTACAGAGAGTGATGTTGAGAATTTGTTTATTGCGTGGTGATAAGGATAATTTACAAAAATATTTAAACACTTCTTCAAATAAAGTCATTTTAAAATTTGCTAACTTTGGTCGATTTAGACATAGTGGCAAAGATTTAGAATATCTTTATAAAAATGATGCAAAAACTACTAACGAAATGGTCGATTTTCTAATCGAGTATCTTGAAGCAAAAGTAAATAATATTTCAGAAAATTTTGATGCTCATGAAAAAAAACAAATTTTAGAAAGTTGTTTGGGGTGCATGCACATAAGAGCATCAGCAGCCTTTGAGGTGTATAAAGAAACTCACAATCAAGAATATTTGCTTGAAGCTGTAGCATCAAGAAAGCAACTTTTAGATAAAAAAGAAGAATATGATTTACCATCATTTTGTATCTCATATGAAGTAGAATATGAAATAGATTATGAAGCACGAAATTCAGGTCTTTTGGAAGCTATCTAAAAGGAAATTTAACCCTATTTGAATAAAACCCCAAAAGTTTTGTGGGGTTTTTTC
>SDBV01008119.1_pt1 | contig 14213 bp, 16 predicted proteins | sample 2277081 | NCBI WGS metagenome assembly SDBV01 (sample SAMN10402039, study PRJNA504765) | marine sediment metagenome | isolation source: marine sediment core GS10_PC15, 223 cmbsf | place: Arctic Ocean: Southern Knipovich Ridge | collected 2010
CAAAAGGTGGGCAATTATCCTGGTGTTACGGTGGAAAGAAAAGAGGGTGTGTATAAGGGTAACGGGCACACGATTCACATTACCGATTTGCCAGGCACTTACAGTCTGACTGCGTATTCCATAGAAGAGATAGTTGCCCGCGATTTCATAGTTCAGATAGCACCGATGTCATTGTGGACGTTCTGGACGCGTCAAACATCGAACGCAACCTGTACCTTGCCGTTCAACTTATGGAACTCAAGGTCCCGCTTGTATTGGCGTTGAACATGGCGGACATAGCCAAGGCCCGCGGAATCTAATACGACCTTAAGCTTCTTTCGGGACTTTTCGGCGTGCCCATTGTGCCTACCGTCGGCAGCAAGGGCAAAGGACTGGACGAGTTGATGGCCGCGGTCGTGGATGAAGTGAATGGCCGGAATGGCGGGGTCAGCCCCGAGGTGAATTACGGAACGGAGCTGGAGGCGGAGATGGCCAAGGTGCAGGCCATGCTCGAAGAATCTGATAGTGACTTGCACCAATATGACCGCCGTTGGTTGACAATAAAACTGTTCGAAAACGACAGTAATGTCCGCGAAAAGGTAGGGGCGCCTGAGATTCTCAAAGCCGTGGACGAAGGATGCGAGCGAATCGAGGGGCTTTTGGGCGAGCACCCCGAAATGTACATTGCCGACAGACGCTATGGATTCATTTCCGGGGCATGTCAAGAGGCGGTTCGCTCGACCGTGGAGGAGCGCCATACGCGGTCGGACAAGATAGATACGGTTATGACAAACCGCGTATTGGGCCTGCCCATTTTCCTTGGCATGATGTTTCTGACTTTCCAGTTCACTTTTACCTTGGCCGAGGCGCCAATGGGATGGGTGGAAGCATTTTTCGGATGGCTGGGCGGCACAATTTCAGGGTATTGGCCTATGGGCTCCGAGAGCGCCCTCAAGTCATTACTTGTAGACGGCATCATAGGGGGCGTTGGAGGCGTTCTCGTTTTCTTGCCCAACATATTGCTTTTGTTTCTCGCCATTTCGATTCTCGAGGATTCAGGCTATATGGCGCGCGCCGCGTTCATTGTAGATCGCCTCATGCACAAAATCGGGCTGCATGGGAAAAGTTTTATCCCGATGTTGCTGGGTTTCGGTTGTTCCGTACCCGCTATCATGGCTACGCGGACGCTGGACAACCGGCGCGACCGGCTTGTCACGATGTTGGTAGTTCCTTTGATGAGTTGCGGGGCCCGATTGCCCATATACGCGCTGATAATTCCCGCGTTCTTTCCAAAATCGATGCACGCGACTATGTTGTTTTCCATTTATTGCATAGGGATAGTTCTGGCGATCCTCGGCGCAAAGGTTCTTCATACAACGTTATTTAAGGGAGAAAGCCAGCCTTTCGTAATGGAACTGCCTCCATACCGCATCCCCACTCTTCGCGCAACGATCACGCACATGCTCGAGCGCTCGTGGCTGTACTGCAAAAAAGCGGGCACAATCATACTTGGTGTATCGATTGTGCTGTGGGTGCTGACGACCTATCCGAAAAAGACGGAATTCGACCGCGATTACGTGTCAGAACAGGAAACGGCAGAGGCGGCCTTCAAAGCCGATGTGGACGGTATGAACGGCCAATTGGGCATTTCCCAGGATTTGTCCCTTCTTTCGCAGGCCATTTCGGCCGAATTCGCCATGCTCGTCGAACAACAAGACTATTACCAGGATGAGACTGGGTTTAAGGAAGCGGAATCCAAGAAGGATGCCGAAATTGCCGTGTTGAAAACATAAAGCGGCGGCGCGGCGCTTGGGCGTTTTCTCGAGATGCGCGGCGTAGTGTTGGGTGCGCGTTCGGATTTCGACGAGGCGGTGGCCGAACTCGAAGAAAACAGCGCCGAATACGCGCTCAAGGTGAAAAAACTCAAAGATGCCATGGCTGCCCAGGAATCGGTCGATAAGGACATGTTCGCGGTAGTCACGCTATACCTGGATGAAGTCAAGCCTTCCTTCGACGAGAAAATGGAAGGGCTGGAACGGGCCCGCAGCGGCGAAGAACTGGCATATTCCGTTACAGGCAGGCTTGGCCGCATAATGGAGCCTGCTTTGAGGCCCATGGGTTTTGACTGGAGAATAGGCACTGCCTTGGTGGGCGCATTGGCCGCCAAAGAAGTTTTCGTGGCGCAAATGGGCATCGTTTTCTCGGTAGGCGAAGCTGACGAGGGATCCGATGCCTTGCGTGTCCAGCTCCACGACAACTATTCACCCTTGGTCGGTTTCTGCATTATGTTGTTCTGCCTGATTAGCGCGCCGTGCATGGCAACTATAGCCGTGACAAAGCGCGAGAGTAATTCGTGGAAATGGGCCTTTTTCCAGTTGGGGAGCTTAACCGTTTTGGCGTGGGTGCTGACGATAATTGTATATCAGGTTGGAAACCTGCTCGATATTGGCGCGTAGTGCAGTTGGGTATAAATGAAGCAGAAAGGGGGACCGGTTGTGGCTGAAAACATGATTGTAATTGCCATAGTAGCAATTGCGGTTGTATTGATGCTTAGACGCGCCTATCGCTACATGACGGGCCGTGGAAAAGAGTGTGCGTGCGCATCCAAGGACAAGTGCGATGCCGCCGCCGCATGCGACTCGCAAGGACAAACGGAAAGACGGACATGACTTATGAAAGCCAAAGTAATAATGTCCCGGCAAAAAAGGGCCGGTATTGATGACCAATGTAGTCAGTATATGCCCCAATCAGGAGGGGCTTGGTGCGGAATGAAACTAGGTAAACAAGAAACAGAGGGGAGAAACAAGAATGAAACTGATGAAATGTTGTGTTGGGTTGGCAGTGGCAATGTCCGTATTGCTGTTTGCTTTGCCTGCGGAAGCCCAGCAGGATACGGACGCGAGAATTGACCAACTGGAACGAATGGTAAGGCAATTGAGCGATGAAATCAGCGCACTGCGCGCGGAACAATCCTCGCAAAAAACTGACTTTACCGAACAGATAGACGTCGTCTCGGAGCGCGTGGACGAGGCAAACGACACTTTCCTGTCTGAATTGGGGACAAGCATCGGCAAACTGCAACTTGGCGGGTATGCCGATTTTCACGCCAACTTCGACCAAGGAAGCGGTAAGGACAAGTACGATCTTCATCGTTTCGTGATTTTCGCGGGCTATGAGTTTGCCGATTGGATTCAGTTTCGTTCCGAGACGGAAATCGAACACGCGTTTGTGGACGACGGAAACGGCTATATTAACATTGAACAGGCCCACGTAGACTTTCTGCTTCACGACAAGGTCAACCTTCGCATAGGACGTGTTCTGACGCCTCTTGGAATCGTGAACAAGAAGCACGAGCCACCATCCTTCAACGGCGTGGAAAGGCCTTCGTTCTCAAAGTATATCGTCCCATCGACGTGGTCCTCGGACGGCATCGGCGTATTCGGTAGCATAGTGCCCTCGCTCAAATATGAGGCGTATGTGGTCGGGGGGCTTGACGGCTCGAAGTTCAACGCAACAAACGGCATAAGGAGCGGCCGATTAAAAGAGCGGCCAAGTCTTCACGACCCGGCATTCACCGCCAAGCTGGACTACTATCCTTTTGTCGATTTTTCCGTGCCGCATGAACAAGCGCTGCGTGTGGGCGTGTCGGGTTACTTTGGCGGCCTTGACAACGGCAATTCTGGCGGGAATCCGAACATAGACGCCGAGATCAGCATGTGGTCGGCGGACTTCGAATACTCCGTATTGATGCTTGATTTTAGAGGCGCTGTCGCACACACAAGCATAGATGGGGCCGAAGAGATTGGCAACGGAACAGCCGATGAGATGTTTGGCTGGTATCTGGAATCGGCGGTACACGTGCTGCCCCCTTCGATGAGGAGAGGCAAGCTTGAAAAATCCGATGTGGTCCTTTTTGTGCGCTACGACGACTACGATACGCAATACAAAATGCCGGATGGAGTGTTGGCCAATCCCAAAGGTGACCGGGATGATTTGACCTTGGGTGTCAACTTCTATCTTACCCCCAATTTTGTTTTGAAGGCCGACTACCAGATTCGGGATGACGACACCGAAGAGGGTTTAGACGACCTGTTGAATTTCGGTATAGGAATGCAGTTCTAAAAAGAAAGGTTTGATTCATGAAAAAACAAATGCATTTTGCGTTTTTCGCGCTGGCATGTGTTGGTTGTGTTTTGTTGGCCGCGGTCCTGCAGGGGTGCGCAGGTTCATCATATGCATTGCCTACAGGCACACAGCTCAAGGCATCCGGGGTCCTGGATGCGAACGTAGACATGAAACCAATAGACAAAGGAAGAACCTTGGTCGTAACAAGGTGTACGGAGTGCCACAGACAATACTGGCCCAAGTGGTATGAGCCGGAAGAATGGCCCAAGATGGCAAGAAATATGGGAGAAAAAACATCCTTGACTTCAAGCCAAATCGAGAACTTGTCCGCATACCTCGTTGCAGCCAGCGAAGCCGCCGCGGCTTCTGAGTAGCAGTAACGAAACGGGCCAAGTGCTTTATCGTTTTCCCTGCCCCGGGGCGGCATTCCCCGGGGCAGGGGCCCGGCAGAGTATCCGTGCCGGACAATTACAGACGCCATTTTCATAATGCGTACAGAATCAACTTAGTATGGGCAGGGAACGTTCAACCAACAAACTCTCTCAATTGGGGAGTTGTTAAAACCGGAGGTTTGTCTTATGAAAAAGATCAGCATTGCTTGTGTTTTCATTTTTTTGTTTGGGGTAATAGCTACGGCTGATGTTTTCGACGTTGATCCGGCTAACGCTCTGTTCGCCATTGTCACTCACAAATCGGGCCCCATGGCGAAAATGGCGCATGATCACTTGATTTACACAGACAAATGGAAAACGGAAGTGTCGGTGGACGGCGATGACATGAGCACGGCCAAATTCCAACTGCAGTTCCCTGTGACCTCGCTCCGAGTGAACATCGAAGATGATTCAAAAAAATGGTATCCCAAGATACACGCTCTGGCCGCACAGGAAAAGCCCTTCACGAAACCTTCCCCAAAGGACCGCAAGCTGATAGTGAAGCACATTGTAGGAAAGAAACAGTTGAACGCGGCCAAGTATGCCGAAATAAAGGCCGAACTCAAAAGCGTGCTCCCGAAGGAGTCCACCAGAGGAAAAACTAAATTCGCCTACGAAGCCGTCATTGCGCTCACGGTCTGCGGCAAGACAGTCGAGTACCCCTTCGCGGCCAATATCGATGATAAGGACGGAAAGCTGAAAATCGAGGCTATAGGCGAATACAAGTTCACCGATTTCGGCATAAAGCCTTATTCCGCATTTTTCGGCGCCGTGGGCAACAAGGACCGTTTTTACGTGTACGTGAATTTCTCGGCGGCACGCAGCAAGAAACTGGCAGCCGCTTCAGACTTCTAAACGCCCGTCGTTGAGCCTTATCAGGTCGGCAAACCGTGAAAACACGCGCTGGTCGTGCGTGGACACCAGTACTGTCAATCCGTTTTCTTGCGCGAGTTCTTCAATGGTTTTCATGACGGTTTCCGCGGAGACTGCGTCGAGATTGGCCGTGGGTTCGTCGGCAAGCAGGACCTTCGGGCCGTGAATGACCGCCCTGGCAACTGCCGCCCTCTGCTTCTCGCCCCCGGAAAGCAAAGGGGGGAATGACTTGATTCGTTTGGAAAGGCCAAGGCGCTCCAACAAATCGTGTACTTTTGTCCGGCGCTCCCTCGAAGAGACCCGCTGGAACACTAAGGGCAGTTCCACATTCTCAAAAACGGTGAGTTCGGGTATCAAGGCATCGTCCTGAAACACGAAGCCGATATGTTTTCGCCGAAACCCTGAAGCTTCCCGCTCGGAAAACGCCGACACTTCTTCGCCGAGCACTGTAACAGCCCCCGAACTGGGCCGGTCGAGTGCGCCGATGAGGTTGAGCAAGGTGGTCTTGCCCGATCCGCTCGGACCGACTATCGCGGTACGGGCGCCCTGCTTTATATCGAGGCTGAGGCCGCACAGGGCCTTTACCGCAGCCGAACCCAGTCCGAATTCGCGGCTGACATTGGCAATTATGATCGCGGGGCCGGGCATCATAAATCCCTCATCCCTGAACTGACGGAACGCCTTGCTGCAACCATGGCGGGCCACACGGACGCCAATGCACCCGCCGCAAGCGCCATCAATTGCGGCCCCAGCGACATCCCGAGGGTTAAACGCGGATATACAACCGAGTTGATGCTGAAGTGTGGATTGAACGAGGTGTACTTGCCGATATCGAGTCCTATGTTGCCCCAAACAGTGCTGCACACAACGCCAATGAGCGTGCCAACCAAACCGGCGCCCAAACACATTATCACCGCTTCGCCTACAACGGTCATAACGACTTCGCCAGGCCTCACGCCGATGGCTTTCAGAATCGCGTAATAGCGGTAGCGATCCATGACGGATATCAAAAGCGCATTGGCCACCCCGAATCCAAGAATGGCAATCACCAGCATGGTCATGATTTGCATGGCGAACTCGTTCAGGTCCACCAACTGCGCTACATCAGGCAGCTTCTCTTGCCAGGTCCTCACGGTTACAATGGAACTGGAGTCCTCCAACTGCAAGCTCAAGCCTTCCAGATCCGTTCCCGCCGGACAAAAGAAAGGGACCTCAACGGTTACCTTCGCTTCGTTGAAGATTGATGCGGCGGAAAAGGGAAGGTAACCCGCGGATTTGTCCAACAAGTCCACGCCTGTATCGTAGATTCCGGCCACCTCGATGGCGTAATCATTGTCGGCCGTCATTATTAATACGGCGTCTCCTATACCGACCCCCAGTTCTTCGGCGGCGGTCTTTCCGATAACGAGCCCGGCCTCACTCATGAGGTATTCGCCGGCAACCATGCTTCGCGCTACGGGCGAGGTGTCCCGCTCCGCATTGGGGTCAACCAGGGAGACTTGAAACGGCAGTACTTCTTTATCCGTTCGTATGACTGAAGGGAAACGGCATCTGGGAAGTGCGCGCGTTATCAACGGATTCCCGCCGCCACGCTTAGCCCAACGCCCGGCCTCTTCAACGGCGGCGGATATTTCAAAGGGCCCGCCTTCGGCCAGCAAATGGCCTGCGCGCAACGCGACGGCATTCTCCACCATGGTGTCATTCACGCCCACCATTATGGAGCCCAGCACGATGAGCATCGCAACGCCGAAAGCAATGCCCAGCAGCGTAACAATGGTCCGTCGCCTACGCCTCACGCACGACCTGAAAGAGAAGCGCAACCAGAACATCACAGATTCGCTTTTGCAATCAAATCATTACGCTCCTTCATGATTGACGCTTGCACCAACATGCCAAGCGCTCTCGCCTCGCGCAAACCAAACGAGGGCACACTGCGGAGGAAACCTTTGTGGGCCTTCAGAAAATACTCCAGAGCATGGCCAGTACACGCCCTCCTGGCGCGTTTGAGGGAAGAGGCCGCGTCTTGCGCCATTTCCTTGGAGATGTTCTTGCCCTGCAGAGCGACTGAGACAGCTTCGCGCTCCTTTGTATTCTTCCCGTGATACGCCTCAGACAGAACCAGGTTGTAGCGCCCGTCCATCAGGTCCTCGGCAACGTCCTTCATGTCATCGAGGATCTGGCAGCCTATACCGAAGCGCGACAAAGAGCCAGCCAGTTCCTCGGTGTCCTGGGCGTTTGCGTCGTCCATGTGCTCCACAATTCTCAACGGGGCCTGAAACAGCATGCCAGTTTTCAGAAAGTGTATCCGCTCAAGCATATCCTCTACCGTGGGAACGAGGGCCCCCAGCTCAGATTCTTCTTCGTGTTCCTCGATCCCGCTCGGGATCAGTACCGCCAAGACAGCCTCGGAAAGTCGCATGGCTTTTTCCAACTCCAGTTTTCCTGCTGCAACACGGCCAGCGATAAGACGCGCCAGCACCGCGTCGGCAGTCATAATAGTCAGCACGGAACGAAAGCGGATTCCCTTTCCAGGCATGGAAAAACCGATTACTTCCTTATACTCGTCATCAAGAATATTGTCGCATCCCGTAACCAGCGCACGCAGGCACTGATTTACAACAGCGTAAAACCTCAGTTCTTCGTCGTCCAGACCGAGCGTCGCGTTCGACATGGTGAATAGGGTGGAAAAAAGGTTTCGGCGCATTGACAGGGCGTCATCAGGCAAGGGCTCAAGAGCGCACGCATCACCCAGCACGTCCGCGCACTCTTGGTGAAACCGTATGACGGTATCGCGCTGAATTTCGTATGCAGAATTCCAAGCGTCGCAGTTCCGCAAAATGTCCATGGCCTTCTTCATTGTGACCTCGAAGCGCTAAACACCCTTATATAACCGGAAAAACGGCCCCAATCTTCCAAATCTCCAAAACCGGCATTTTGCACCTCCTCGCGGAGAACGCCCTCTATGTTCTCCTTTATCTCGGGCTGGTGAAACAAAATCCATGCGCCATAGGAAAGCAACCAGCCAATGATACTGTACGGCTTGTCCATATCGGCAATCACGAGCCGTCCGCTAGGCTTCAATGTGCGATATATCTCGTCGAGACAACGTCTTTTCAAAGCACGGTCAACGTGATGAAAGAACAGCGCGGACGTTACTATATCAAAACTGTTGTCGGGATAAGGCAACTCTTCCGCCAAGGCTTGCTTGTATGTGCAGTTGGCCCTCGAACGCTTGCGAATCGCCACGCGAATCATCGGCTTCGATGCGTCTATTCCTTCAACCGTGCAGGACTCGTGACGCTTGGCTATTTCTTCGGTCAACAGACCCGTCCCGCAGCCCACGTCCAACACCGACATTTCGTCGCCGAGCGGCAGGCGGCAGGCCACCCATTTGTTCAGGCGTCCTTCTTGTCCGAGAGTGACAATCGGTTGAACAAGATCATAGACGGCTGCCGCTTTTGCCAGCACACGGCCCTTTGTCGGCAGAACCTCCGGTTGTTCATCGAAGTCGATGTCTGAATCTTTTTGACGCTCCAAATTCAGTCCCCCTCATCCTCTGAGGTGATGGATTCGCCGCTCGTCCCGCTTTCCCCGGCACGGCCACGTAAAAAGGACAAACTGAAGCCAAACAGCAATGGCGTACGCCTCCGATAGGAATTATAACTTTCCCCAAAACGGATTGCTAATTCCTTTTCTTCCACGCATTTGATGTAAACAACGCCCACGATCGCGCCCGCCAGAAGCGCCAACAAGCCCGCGGCCAACGAAAAAAACAGCGTCCCAAGACCGAAAACATACAACAACGCGCCAAGTTGAATCGGGTTTCTGGAAAACCTGTATGGCCCGGTTGTAACCAAGTTACGGGTTGGCGCATTTAGTGAGGGCGTTCCTTTGCCTGCCGTCCATTGACAGCAAACCGCCCATAATGAAAAGCACAGCCCAATTGATATGCCCGAGATTCCCATGAGCACTTCAGCCAAGCGCCCGATTCCCAGCGGGATTGAGAGTGTGATGAACCATGCCGGTAGAATAAGAAACCACGGTGCGACAAGCAGGAAGAACGCTTCGTCCAACACAAGACAGACAAAGCGAGAGCGATCTGTCCGCTCTTCCCGGGCCTTTTTAAGCACTTTTTCGACCACGCGCTTAAACATTAATTGCACCTCATGCCGGCGGCATTTACAGAATAAATCTGAAGCATCACGTTTCTTGGAAATATTTAGTGTACAACAGTTAAGATTGAATTCCAAGGCTTAGGGCGTCCCGCCGCTTTCAGGAGCGCCGAAAGCGTGAGTGGGGAGATGGACAGACACGGACGGGCACAGGGGAAGAACTTTCTTCAGTGAATCGCCGCCGATGGCGATTCCGATAGCGATGCGGTGGGACAAAATTGTGAATACTGGGTCCTAACACAATTAGATGCGTTTGCCCTGCGCGTTCTGCCTCTTGCCTTATAGAGCATTTTCGGGTAGGATAAGAATGAAGGTCGCGACCGGCCTCATGGGAGCGGCTTCAAAGCCGGCCGGCCCACCAGGCTCAGAAGCCGTCCTGGTCAACGTGTGAACATGGAGGTAAACTAGTGCCAAGTGTTAGTCCTACCCCGGCCGGGGCCGCAGTCGCTTCGACGGCGTTTATTGCTGGACGTGCCGTGGCCGCAGCGCGTCCACTGGCTGCCGGCGGGGCCGTCCGGGTTGGCGTGGTTGCCGGGGGCGTGGCTGCCGCGGCCCTTTGGGCAACGGCTTACGGTTGCCACAGTATCGTGAGCTACCGAAAAGGCCGGATATCTAAGGGAAAAGCCATAAAGACGACCACGGCAGTATCTATCGGCATAGGCGTGGCTACCAGTGCCGGGATACTTGCCGCGAACGCGGCGCGTGCCTCCGCTCTGGTCTTGACGGCGTCGGCGATTGTACCGTTTCTTGTAGGAACCGCGGTCGCCGGGAGTGCAAAGGCGGCTTTTGAATGGAATCGTAAGAAGAGTAAGTGAGTGTTCAGAATGTGGGGGGGAAACCCTTTCCTTAAGAAACTAGGCGGCGCTATCTTACTCTGGGCAAAATAGTGTGGCAATTGACGCAGGCCCCCCGATCGGGGTGTGGAGCCCTTGCGCCTTGTACGATAACACGTGGGCTTAGACCCAGAACGGAATCTGGCTTTTGTGCAATTCGTGTGTCGGCGACCAGTCTGGATCCGTTTCGTTCGATAACGATGCGAACGACTTCGTTTATGTATGAGTCCTGAATCAGTTGTTTTAATGTGAAAAGGTCTGCCACGGCAATTCCCCGGTAAGATAGGATTGCGTCTCCGTTAACAATTCCGACGTCGTATGCTGGCGAATTGGGCATAATCTCGACAACCATCAATGTTCCCGTCATGGAATTGCGTTGCGCTCTTATTCCAATCCATCCGTCTCCTTTATCGAGTCTTGGGCTGATTAGAAGCACGGTAGCCAGGACAACAAGTACCAACAGAAGCGGCAGGTATATGATTAGATACTGTTTTAGCTTCAGTCTTTCTGAAAGCTGTTTCAGTTTCCTTATTATCGCGTCTTTCAAAACAATTCTCCTACATGGCCGTCATGAGTTTATAGGCAATGAACAGGACAACAACGGCATAGATCGCCTTAACGTAATTAGTGGATAATTGCTCGAACATTCTCGCGCCCAATTGTCCACCGATGAGAGAGCCGGGCATAACCGCCAGCAAAACCAAAACGAAAGTCCTGAATGAAAAGTATTCGTGGAACAGGCCGTCTATAAGCAACAATCCGCCGCCCAGTAGAGATACGAAAACCGCTGTGGCCAGTGTGTTTGCGACGCAGGTCTTTATTGGAGTCTTCCTCAAGAAACGCTGCATTGGGGTGCCGATGACGCCACCGGTGATGCCCAGCACGGAACTGAATACACCGAGGGGGAGTCCGGCCCAGATCAACACTGAATGCGGCCTGGACTTCGCAGGCATTTCTCCGTTGGCCTTGCCGTTTGCCAGACCCCGTTTGCTTACGTAAACCTGATATGCGATATCGAGCGCGGAATAAACCAGGAACAGCGCCAGTGTGAACTCCAGTACGTGGCGGTCGAGCAACATGCTCAGGCCGATGCCTATCAGCACGCCAACGATAGCTGACGGTATAAGGTATCTCAATGCGGACAGGTCTACCTGGCCCTTGGCGATGTGCCTTTGCGATGAGGATATGCTCATGAATCCACAGGATATCAAGGACACGACCTTGGCAAGATAAATATCGAAACCGAAAAAGATGATGAGGAGCGACACTTTTAGAGCACCGCCACCACAACCTATCATTCCGCTCAAGACTCCTGCCGCCAAGCCCATCGCGGCCAAGGCAATGAAGTCCCCCAAATCGAGTTCGTAGTTGTACCCCGAGCGCAAGTTCCGTGCCCCGGCATTTGCCGGACGATAGTCAAGCACAAGCTTTGTTGAATAGACTGTTCCGCCGCGCAGGTACACCAGGCGAACCTGGTCATGGTAACTCTTGTTCTTGAGCACTTCTTGAACGTCGCTCGCGGCGTAAATAGGCAGGCTGTCAATGTTCAAGAAGATGTCGCCGCGTTTCAACCTTGCCCTGTCGGCCGGGGAATGCTCCACAACGTAATTGACAAGGAGTCCGCGCTCACTCTTGACGTCAAACTGGGTCCTGATAGTGTCGTCCACAGGCATTAGTTCGGCGCCCAGCCAAAGCGTGTGAAACGCTGAGATCCCGTGCAAGTACACCGCAAGCAAGACCAATGCCGCCAAGAGCGCCTTAAATACCAGGACTCCACAGCTAATCTTCAGAAATTTCTTGTATTGCCACGTCATACGGCCGGCCTCCGCCTGGTGAATATCCCCGACAGCTTGCTCCAAGCCCCGCGCTTCTTGCGACCGGGCAGCGCGCTGTTCAAGTATACCGTGGCATCCTGCATTTCGGGGTTGTTGCGCATGAGACTGTTGCGCACTTCGTGCGCGATTCTATCTCCTTCAGACAGAGTGATTTTAGGTGACACTAGAATTCCTATGTCCACCCATATTTTCTGTCCGATGCGCCGGGTCCTGAGCGATTTTACTTTCTCGACGCCATCGACCGCCCTCGCTTTCCTGCGAATTTGCAGCCTGTGCTCTTTGTCGATTGCCCCGTCCATCAGTCCGGCGCTTGCTTCGGACAGAATTTCCAAGCCCATGCGCCCTATCAATAGCGAAACTACCATGGCTGCCAGTGGGTCGAGCATAGGGAAACCGGCCAATGCCCCGATGATGCCGACGAGGCTCGCTATCGAGGAGAATGCGTCAGCCCTGTTTTCTTTTGCGTTGGCGATAATAACGGGGCTCTTTATTTCTTTGCCGACACAATGGCCGTAGTTGGAAATGGCGATGTTTACCAGTATCGAGACTACGGCAGGCCCGATGGCGAGAAAGTTGGGCGGTTCCAGCATAGGATCGACCATGCTGCGGATCGATTTGACCATGATGAAAAGCGCCAAGGCCAGCAACAACATACTGAATAATGCCGCGGAGATGAATTCAACTTTGCCGTGGCCATAGGGATGGCCCTTATCAACGGGCTTTCTTGATATCCTGAGCGTGACAATCGTGATCAATGCCGTGACTGCGTCTGAAAGCGAATGAAATCCATCTGCCACCAGGGCATGGCTGCGGGCAACAATACCCACGCCGATTTTCAGCGTTGCGTTGAAAAGGTTGCTCGATAATGAAATCCAACCGTAGTATCTTCCGCAGAATGTTTTGCACTGGTCTTTTTTCATTGATAAATGCCTACACCTCTGTTTCGCCGTAAGGATGATAATGAACGTTTACGTTGGTGGCCCCGTCCATTTTCTTGCGAATGAGACCTTCGAGTATTCGGACCGTCGCGTTGCAGTCCTCGATCTTGCGGCTACCATCCATGAGAATTTCGACATCAAGACTGATGCCGCTGCCAGAACACCTTCCTTTTATGTCGGTAACGGCTTTGACGTCGGGTGATTGTGAAATAAGATCTCTGACGGCCCCTGCGTATTCATCCGAAATGGATGCGTCCATCAACTGGGCGGCCGAACGGCGAACAACTTTGGAGGATTCAAACAGCACGTGGACGGCCTCGATTATTGCTATGACAGGGTCGAGTTCTGGAAAACCAATTTCTGCCGCTATTATGGCTAATATGACGGCAATGTTCGATATAGAATCGAGACGGACATGCGTTGCGTGGGTCATCATGGCCGGACTGCGCGTTTCTCTTGCTGCGCAAATTACGAGTTTGTAGATAATATGGTTGAGGCATAGGCATGCCAAAGAGGCCCACACGCCTATCCAATGCAGGGGCTGCATGTCGACTTTGTATAAGGTAAAGGTCGATATGACCAACAGCGCGACCGTACCTACCAGTACAATCAGGCTGATCAACAGGCTTACCAGATGCTCAATTTTGCCATGGCCATACGGGTGGCCCGCATCTGGCGGGCGGGCGGACACCCTGCTGCTTACAATCAGCAGAAAGGCTGAGACAAGATCCGTTACCGAGTACAACGCGGATCCCAGCATGGCCTTACTACCGCTGGTGAATCCAATCACCAGCTTGAAAAAGGCAATAAAAAGACACTCGAAGAAACAGATCCAAACTGTCGTCTTCGCGCAACGCCCACATTTTTCAGTCGTTACCGCCAACTATGGCTCCTTTGAAAAGGTACTTTTTTGACATGATATTTCTTAAGTAGAAATCAAGTTTTATTTTGTGTTCCTTTTGGTCTGTTTTCCACTAAAGGAGTGGAAGTTATCCACAGGCCGTGTTGATTGACTTTTGGATTGATT
>SDBV01008120.1_pt1 | contig 14212 bp, 12 predicted proteins | sample 2277081 | NCBI WGS metagenome assembly SDBV01 (sample SAMN10402039, study PRJNA504765) | marine sediment metagenome | isolation source: marine sediment core GS10_PC15, 223 cmbsf | place: Arctic Ocean: Southern Knipovich Ridge | collected 2010
TGTGACTGTCGCGCAATACGCTGTCGTAGACATGCTCGCCCTCGTTCCGAGAGAAACATATGATAGGATTAGCCGCGTGCTGCAGAACGGATCCAGGAAACACAGCAAGATATACCGCTGAACGAGCCGCTCCCAAAGAAGCTGAGAGTGTGCACTATAGAGCAGCATCCATTCGGCCGCTGCTGGGTAGTGCCCGCTGAAGAAGGGAGGTATCGTCGATACCACGCTCCTTCATTAAAGCGACAAGCGCCTCTAGCCGGGAAAGAACAGCGAGAAAGATTTCTCTACTGCTTATTGCAGCGGTCGCCTCGGCGCACCGCGCATCCGGTCGCGCTGGTGGTCTTTTACTCAGCTCGGCGATCGGCTGAAGGCAAAAGGCGAAGAGGCTCCATGTGTCTATCTGCAGCTCGTGGTATCGTTCGGTTCGGTTCCTGAGGTGCGCCAGCAGGGAACCAGCCTCTGCCCGATCGGCGGTCACGGTCTCAACGGCCTTGGGCAGATAGCCCACGAAGTTAGCGGGATCGATCCCTTTCTCTTGCAGCTGTGCTGCGAGCCTATCGATATGAGGTTCATGACTTCTTTCAACCCCAGTTTTGCTTGATATTCCTGACTGATTTACTTAACTTATAGCGATTAAAGCGGTCCCGAAACGGTGAGGTATAAAATGAAAAGTGGTTCGAATTCACGTAGAAACATGCTAATGCTCACGATTATCCTGTTGGGCTTTCGGGCAGTGGCCATTGAGGGAGAAATCGTATACACAGACGGCGAGGTTTTGATTTTGCAGGGCTCAAACGAGACGGATGCCTTTATAGGCATGGAAGTCGGGGAGGGTGATACCGTTGAAACGTTAGAGAATGCACTGGCTGTGATCCGGCTTGCCGGAGGCACAGAAATCAAGATGCGGGAGAGTACGATTCTTACGCTCGACTCATTGGGCGAGCAGGTATCGGTCAATCTTACCCGGGGCGGTGTGTTCTCCCGTGTGTACAGAGGCAGACCGTGGATCGCTATGAAGTGCGAACACAGAGTGCTGTGGCCGGAGTGAGAGGTACAGAGTTTTTTGTCGCCTATGGAAGGACGATTGACGAACAGCCGGACATCTGGCTCTGTGTGAACGAAGGGAGCGTGGAGGTTTCAATAACCGAGACCGACGAAAAAGTCATCGTCGAAGCGGGTCTGGGAATCAACATCGTGGGCGGGGTCAAGCTCACAAAGCCCAAGTTCTACCCGTGGACCCTGGATCTCAACTGGAACACGGACCCGGGTGTCGGCGATGTGAAAGATACGACCGATCTGGACCAGGCGTACAGCGATCTTCTCGGTCAGGACTACGATTAGCCAGTCCCAAATGAATATGTATGTATGAGGTAACAACGATGTCCAAGTTAATTTTAGTGCTGACTATACTGATGGTGTTGTGTTCTGCCGGAATTCTCTTTGCCGGCCACATTCCGGTGCCTCCGCAGGGAGTTGTCGAGTTCGAGGGTCGTATTGCGGCCTTCCTGAAGATCAACGACTTTCAGCCTTTGGCAGAGCTCGAGTCCAGAATCGAGGACGAAGGGCATGAGTTGCGTTATATGTCCCTCACTCTGGGCAGCTATTGCCGTCTCCATAAAAACCTGAAGGTGGGCGCCTTCTACCGCGTACAGCGAGGCGAGCGGCACGATGACGATTGGCTCTTCACCGATCCCGGCTGGAAGTGGGAGAATACCCGCGACAGATTCGAGCACCTTCTAATGGCCGACGTGAGCCCCCGGTTTCTGCTCGATTTCATTCCCGGAAAAAACTGGGTCTTGATGCTGAAGAACAGGTACATCTTCAACACCTTCAACTCAGAGCATACGATCCTGGTCAGGCCCGGGTTGACCTACTTCCTGCTCTACGATCGGGAGCCTCTCTTTAACTTCTCCTTCAACTACTACCTCTATTTTCCTTTGAACTTCGGAGAAACCACTCTCTACAAGCATTGGCCCCAGCTAAGTGTGCTGTACCACGCCAGCCCGTTGGTGAAACTGGAGCTCACCGGATCCTACAGGACAACTTTTTGGAGCACATCCGAGGACGAGCTGGAGATCGATGGAGAGAAATACACCGAAGCCTACCAGCGGTGGGTGTTCGGTTTCGGCGTGCTCTTCAACATTGAGCCTTGATATTTCAGGCTCCGCTCCCGAGCGCGAAAAACCAAAAAAAACAATTTAACTCTCCGCCAGTCGGCCTGGTCAGGCAGCCGGGCGGACGTTCGATGCCGGGACGCCCGATGAGAGGTTTGCCAGCCAGTGGAAGAGTGAGCAGGGACTCGGTATAATGGCTCATACTCTATCAGGAGCACCAGCAATATGAAGATTGTCGAGATAACGGCTACAGCTGTTTCTGTTCCCGTGCCTCCAGAAGGACAGGTCACCTTGGGATTGGGTCGCACGATCAAACGTGACGCCGTCGTCGTCAAGGTCATGACCGAGAGCGGGATTGTCGGTTGGGGGGAGTCTCACCACGGTCGGGCACCCGGTGCTGTGGCTCACCTGGTCAACACGACTCTGCGGGACCTCTTGCTCGGCATGGACGCCTCCGACGTGGTCGGCTGCTGGAGCAAGATCTACAAGATGCAGCTGGGCAGCCACGGCATGGGAACGGCCTGCTGTCTGGCCATGAGCGGGATCGATATGGCTCTCTGGGATATCCGCGCCAAGGCTGTTGGCTGGCCTCTCTACAAGCTGCTCGGCGGAAGCGCAAAGCCCCTTCCCGCTTATGCCGGAGGGATTTCTCTGGGATGGCAGGAGCCCAACGCACTGGTGGAGGAGGCGCGGTCGTTGATAGAGCATGGCTACGGAGCCCTCAAGCTTCGGATCGGCGATACACCGGTCCGTGACATGCAACGGGTCGCGGCCGTGCGTAACGCGTTCGACGACGATCTGGTCATCCTCACCGACGCCAACACCGGCTACACCCTCGAAGACGCCCGAATCGCCTTACCGCGACTCGAGAAACTGGGAGTGAGATGGCTCGAGGAGCCCTTTCCGGCCCACGACTACAGGCGCTACGCCGAGGCGGCAACCTTTTCCCATGTGCCTCTGGCCCTTGGTGAGAATACCTATACGCGATTTGAGTTTCAGCACGTTATCGAGAGGGGAGACGTTCAGATACTGCAGCCCGACATTGCCAAGACCGGAGGTATCACCGAGGGGCTGAGAATAGCAGCCATGGCCTCCGCATGGAAGCTGCCTATTCATCCCCACACCTCTATCTCGGGTATCAGTATGGCGGCTACGGTTCACTTTCTGGCGGCCCTCGAAAACGGGGGGTACTTCGAGACCGATGTGTCAAAGGGGAACCTTTTGCGGGACGAGCTGGTGAGCACGCCCTTCACCGTTGACGCTAATGGATGCGTGACACCGTCGGACAGACCCGGAATAGGTGTCGACGTGAACGAGGAGTTCATCGCGGCCCATCCGGTTATAGAGGGACCTTGTTACGTTTGATGCGCGACGGTGTGACGTACCATCGGAAACATGTTGCGCCCAATAGAAAAACCAGAGGAGTCGTTCAATGGAAAAGATGACCGGGGTCTACCTGCCGGGTAACAGCACGGTGAAGTTCGAGGAAGTCCCTGTTCCGGAGCCAGGGCATGGGCAAGTGCTTTTGAAGATGAAGGCTTCGTCCATATGCGGAAGTGATATCAGGGCCATATACCGCGAGCATCTGGGGGTGGGTGCCGAGGCGTACCAGAACGTCATTGCGGGACACGAGCCCTGCGGACAGGTCGTTAAAACCGGTCCTGGATGCAAGCAGTTCAAAGAAGGTGACAGGGTCGTCGTGTACCACATCTCCGGCTGCGGAGTCTGCGAGGACTGCAAGCATGGATACATGATCAGCTGCCACAGCTCCCTTCGTGCTGCCTACGGCTGGCAGAGAGACGGCGGCCATGCATCGTATCTTCTGGCCGAAGAGAACACCCTCGTTCGATTGCCGGACAGCCTCACCTTCACGGACGGTGCCCTCTGCGCCTGCGGATTTGGCACGGTTTGGGAGGCGATCACCCGCATGAGAACATGCGGCAGCGACAGGGTTTTCGTGACCGGCCTCGGCCCCGTGGGATTGGCCGCTGCCATGGTGGCTCGTCAGCTGGGCGCCGGTCCGATCATTGGCGCGGAGGTCGCTGCGGGGCGTATAAAGGCTGCACGGGATTTAGAGCTTTTTGATGAGGTAGTGAATGCCGGCGAGGCGGAGAAGGCCGAGAGGGCGGTGAAGGATATGACAGGCGGAAAGGGATGCGAGGTCTCTATCGACTGTTCCGGCGCTCCAGCCGGCCGGCTTCTGGCTCTCAAGTGCACCAGGCAGTGGGGCCGCTGCGCCTTCGTGGGGGAGGGAAACAAAGTCGAATTCGATGTCTCTCCGATTCTGATACACCAGCAGATCACGTTGTTCGGTTCGTGGGTGACCTCTCTCAAGCATCTCGAGGATCTTGTGGAACGACTGGATCGGTGGGGTGTGCATCCGGAAATCACAGCGACCCACAGATTGCCCCTGGAGAAAGCGGGCGAAGCCTACAGGGTGGCTGACGAGGGACAGTCGGGCAAGGTGGTCATCTGCTTCGACGAAGAGCTTGGATAGATCGATTGTTTTCTCTGAGATCGGGGAACTTCAGAAACAGAAGAAGCACCAGGCTCAGCAGCATGAGAGCTCCGATCAGAGCGATACCGAGTCCAAAGGCCCCTCTCTCGCCCATGATCCCCAGGAAAGCCGGTACGGCGCCACCGCCAAAAAAATAGGCAAAGGGAATGACCAGGGAAACAGCGACGTTTCTCAGCCGAGGTGGTCCTACGTTTGCCAGCAGCGCAAAGGCTGCAGGAAAGAAGGCGGCTGTAAATAGGGGCTGCAGAACAATAGCGGCTACCAGCAGCGCTCCGTGCCCGAACCCCAGCAGCAATGTCGCGAGTCCGAGGGCGGTGAAAACGACGACAAAGAGTCGTCGGACATCGCTCCTGTCGATCAGCCATCCGGTAAAAAAGACCATGAACGGTCCTGAAACACGTGAAAGTCCGACAAAGAGGTTCGACATGCCTTCGGTTAAACCTCTTTCAGTGACGAGAAAGGTGGGAAGAATCGCGTAGGTACCCAATGACGCTGAAGCAACGAGGCAGAAGAACACCAGAATGATGAGGAACGAGGATTGAGAGAAGAGAAGGTGCAGGTTGCCGAAGCTCGGTGTCTCACCTCGAAAACGTCCACCCCGGCCGAATAGAGCAAAAAGGGCTCCGAGGGCAAAGCACAATGCAGCGATCAGCATCAGCACTCCGCGCCATCCTAAAACCGGCGCGAAAATTTGCGCCAGCAGGGGTGCTGCCATGAAACTCAGGGAAGGGCCGATTTCGTGGATTCCGATCGTCTTGCCCAAGTTTTTGGCATCCACCAGGTCGTACAGGGTGGCCATGCCTGAAGCGAGGTAGAGACCCGATCCCATTCCTAACAGCACCATCCCGATTTGCATAGCGATGAGAGTGGAGCTCATCGCCACAGAGAAAAGCATGACACCGGTGGAGAGGCTTGCCAGGACGATGGTGTAGCGGTGGGTGAGAGTACGCGATACAAAACCCGAAACCAGCATCGAAAAGCTGTAACCCAGCGAAATGAGAAGAAAGAATGTGGTCGCCCTGGCGTGGGAAATGCCCAGGTCTGCCTCGATCCGCAACAGCAGCGGTGAAAACATGAGCCGGGAGGTGAGGGTCATGAACAGAATGCCGGAGAGGAAGACGATAGGTCCGAATTTGAATTTCAAAATAGAGGACTCCCAGTTGCAGGGATTATAGGTGAACTAAAGCGATTGTCAAGACGGCGGTTGCCGGATAGGCTGTGATTTATTATGAGAGGTAAATCGGACAGTACACTTGTAGGCATTAATTTTCCAGGAGTAGGTGCCAATCCCAATGCGATCAGGCAGAAGCTCGAGTCCCTGGCCGAGGCCGGCTTCGATGTTATCGAGATCCCCCTAAGCATGCTACCCCTTATCATCGGAGGTGAGGTGCGAATGGAGTGGGTCGAATTTCTGATGACCATTTTGAAAGAGTTTGATTTTCTTTACTCAGCCCACATTGGAGGCGGTTTAGATCTCAGGGACAAAAATAACCTGGATATACAGAAAAAGGTCCTCTTCAGCTCGATTGAAATCTGTGATCTGTTAGACATGAATCCCCTTGTCCTGCACTACGAGTTCGAGACAAAAGACTTAAAAATCGAGAAGCAGTTTGTCGAGCTGCACATCGAAGCAGCCGAATTTGCCTCACGGCATGGCGTTGAGCTCTGCATCGAAAACATCGAGGTGGAGAGGGTGGATCCGGTCATCCGTTTCCTTGATCGGACGGACACACCGAATCTGCAGATGACCTTTGATACTGGCCACGCTTTTCTGGCTGCAGGATATTTTCACTTTGATTTTCTCGAGGCGCTCAAAGAGAGCCTGCCCTACATCAGTCACATGCACGTTAGTGACAATACGGGCATCTTCGAGGAGCTCAGAATCACGAACCGCGTCGCATATGATGCCCTTTCTAAAACCCGCCGGTTTGCCTTTGGAAGGGGTGATATCCATCTTCCTCCGTTTTGGGGCAAAATACCGCTGGATGAGGTGTTTCGCATATTAAAAGACTACCGGGGAATTTTTATATGTGAATACTACTCGGATTATTTTGTTCCTTTTAACAGAGGCGTACAGGAGAGGGTTCGGTCCGCCATCCAAAAGCCAAGAGATTAGATCAGCTCGGGCGGCATCTATCAGACGGTTTTAGCGGAGATTACGTTCTCTTTAGTCTGTCTATTGAAGAAGTGCATCCTGTTTGGATTATTGATAGTGATCTGAATTTTCCTTGTCGCGTCTAGGTGACTTTCTGCTACAGCTCTCCCAGGCTCATAACAGTTTTTCCTGATCTAGACCCTCAGCTCACCCCGGAGCTTGGCATCTACGCTGGCAAGGGGCTCGTGCAGCAGAAGTACCTCGGCCTTCCGGCGCGGATACGAACCGAGGCGACGACACTGAATCCAGAGTGCCTCCAACTGATCAAGCTGGTGGCGATCTTGCGAACTTGACGATCACCCGGCGGAATGTACTCGTGCAGATTGGCTCAAGCCAATCTGCCAAGCAGATTCTGTACAGCAGAAACTGCAAGTTATCTTCTGTGGGAGTTTCCGAAAGGGATGTGTATGAACCTGCCGGCCTCATCAAAATCACCCTCCGACACGGAAATCGACCAAGATTTGGTGTCCTTCGGTAGTGACACGAAATCTTCCATTGTCAAAGGTGGGAATTTGTGATATGACTTGAAAAAGTAGATTGCTTCCCGAAAACCGTATTTCTGTAAAGAACCTTCCTTCACAGAAAAGTTACGATAGAAATAGTCTTTGCCAGACAAGCAGATCTCTGCAACCGAACAATCGAAATTTCTGAATAGAGGCGTCAATATGAGATCGGTGGATTTTGTCAGCGTGGGGCACATAACTCACGATGTGGTACAGGAAAGGTACCTTCTAGGCGGGCCGTGCTATTATTCGGCCCTGACCGCGAAAACCCTTGGCAAAAAAGTTGGCATGGTCACCAACTTTGGAAAGGACTTTCATGAAGAGAGCTTCCTTGCAGGCCTCGAACTGCGATATCAGGTAAGCGAGCACACAACCACCTTCAAGAATATATATGCAGAGCAGAGAAAACAGATGATCAGAGGTTTGGCTGATCCCATACATGCGGAACAGATTCCCGCGGCATGGCAGCTTGTCCCCATCGTGTATATTTGCCCGGTGGCCAATGAAATCGAGCCCGAGCTCGTAAAGTTGTTTAAAAACTCCCTTGTTGGAATCGGGGCTCAAGGCTGGATGCGCTCTTGGGACAAGAAAGGCGAGGTTCATCAAAAACGATGGCAGGATTTTAAGCTCATATTACCTTACAGCGATGTGATAGTTTTCAGCGAGGAGGATATCTCCGATTTCGGCGAAGAAATCATCGAGGATTACATTCCCTTGACAAAGATAGTTATCTTGACTCGTGGTGAGAGGGGTTCTACGCTGTTTTATGAAGGTCAAAAACATGATATCTGCGCCTTTCCCACGAGCGAGGTCGAGCCGACGGGTGCGGGTGACGTTTTTGGCTCTGCCTTTTTGATCGAGTACGAAAAGACAGGCGATCCCATTAGATCAGCTCAATTTGCCAGTGTGGTGGCATCCTTTGTGGTGGAAAAAGAAGGCTCTGCAGGCATCCCACTTCTGGAACAGGTACAGGAAAGGGTGACGCTGTACAACAGGTTATTTGATCTGCAGGCAAAGGTGGGCTAAATCATGAACTGCGTAATCATCGCTGCCGGTCAAGGAAAGCGACTCTCTACGGCAGGAGTTCCTAAGCCCCTGCTTCCTCTTCTTGGCCTGACCTTAATCGAAAGAACCATTCTTACAGCCGAACAAGCGGGCATCCGGGAGTTCTATGTAGTCACCGGATACAGGGGAGAAGAAGTGGGCGCGTTTGTTTCCCGCCTTGCTTTACGCCGCAACATCGAGATACACATCGTACCGAACCAAGAATGGCAACAGAAGGAAAACGGAACATCCGTCTTGAAGGCAGAGCCGTTTTTGGACGAGCCCTTCGTTCTCTTGATGACCGACCACCTCTTCGAGGAAGCGACGCTGAGGGATCTACTGAAAGAGCCGGTCCCGGCTGATGAGCTCGTGCTGGCAGTCGATTTCAATACAAGCGATAACAAGCTGATTGACATGCAGGATGTAACAAAAGTACTCGCTAAAGGGATCAGGATCGATGATATCGGTAAGAATATCAAGGAGTACAACGCCTTTGACACCGGTATGTTTCTCTGCCCGTCCGATCTCTTTCGGGTTCTTGAAAAAAACTGCCGGGAAGGGGACTCTTCTCTGTCGGGCGCTGTGAGGGCTTATGCAGCAGCAGGAAAGGCCAGAGTCTTCGACATAAAAAAACGCAGCTGGATGGACATCGATACAGAAGCAGACCGAAAAAATGCAAAAAAATTGCTGTTGGGTACCCTGGCAAAACCGCACGACGGCTGGATTTCTAAAACTATCAATCGGAAGTTTTCGACCCGGTTTTTTACCCCGCTTCTTTTATTTCTATTTCATAATATAACACCAAACATTGTTTCTATAATAAGTGCCTTTACGGGAATAGTAGCCGGCCTGTTTTTCTTTTTTCACCAGGCAGTGATTGGCGGAATTTTGATTCAACTCGCGAGCATACTGGATGGCTCCGATGGCGAAATCGCACGCCTCAAGAAGATGCAGTCACCTTTTGGAAATTTTTTAGATGCGGTGCTGGATCGATATACAGATTTTTTTATCCTTTTCGGAATGTTCTACTATTGCCTGACGTCACACGAGATCAATCAGCTGCTTGCATACTTTTCCGGGCCTGCCATTGTGTTGATTTCGACACTGGCAATTGTGGGAAACATTATGGTCAGTTATACATCGACAAAATCTGCAACTGATTTTCACTATCGTTATCAGGGGAAACTCATAGCAGCGGGAAAGGGAAGAGATTTTAGACTGTTCCTGCTTTTCATAGGTGGTGTGATGGCTTTCGTTCACCCGCTAAGCGTGCTCATTGCGCTGTTGCTGGTAGCGGTGATTTCCAATGCTATAGTTCTGCTGCGGGTACTTCTCTCGCGGGCTTTCAATGAGAAGAAAAACTCTCTAATCAAGCGGAGAAAAAAGGCCATTATCTTCGACTTCGACGGGACCCTCGCCGACACTATGACGTTTCTGTCGGATGTGGCCTCCCACCTGCTCGTCAAAAACTACAACCTCTCCGAGGAAGAAGCGAGAAAAAAATACCTCGAGACCTCTGGCCTGGAATTCGCTGTGCAGGTGGATATCATGTTTCCCAATGATCCAAAAAACTCAAAGGTTGTATCCGCATTCGAGAAATTAAAAAGGGAAAGCATCCTCGATCACCGCCTTTTTCCTGATGTCAAACCCGCTTTAAGTAACCTAAAAGCTAAACGTATCAGTCTCTTTGTCTGCAGCAGCACGCTTCACGAGCTTCTGATCGAGCATTTAAAATCAAAGGACGTGCATGAGATGTTTGACGGATATTTCGGTCTGAGGGAGGGTTTTCAGAAGGCACGGCAGATTGATTTCATCCTGGAGCATTTTGATTTTCAGCCGGATGAAGTTCTGTTCATCGGCGATTCCCTGACAGATTGTGGGCTGGCTAAAAAAATGGGCATTGAGTTTGTAGGTCTTTCACGGATTTTTAAAAAGAGCGATTTTAAGAGCAGAGGAGCACTGGCGGTAGACGACCTGGTCGCTTTTACTCGGTTGTGGGATGAATCTGAGAAATATCAAAAGCATCTTCAAATGATTTGAATGAAAGGTTTCAAACCGATATCTGATTGAAACAGGCATTTTTAGCCCGTCTTATTGCCCGGTCGTTTCCAGCGTCAGGCCATCATAAGCTACAATAATCCCCAGATCGCCGATTTTCTCTTCCAGTTCCTCATGGGAAAGATTGTTGTGATTGATGTGGGTGATGACAGCTTTTTTGATAGGCCAATCCTTGACCAAGGTCATAACGTCCTGGACACAGAGATGATGGGGATGCGTCTCAAAAGTTGGTGTATGAAAGATTACCACATCGGCACTTGCCGCTAATTCGCGATGTAAGCCACTCAATCTCACATCAGAATCTGCGAAATGCACTATTCGTGAATCTCCGGTCTCAAAAACAAAGCCATAACAGGGAACGTGGTGAAGGACCTTGAACGGAATAATCGCCAGATCGCCAAAATACAGCTTGGTCTGAGCATAAAAACCGGAAAGCAGGGCTTGCTCTTTCAACCGCGGGGTCAGATGCAGCTTGGGCAGGACGTCATAGCCGGCGAAAATGGGCAGCACCTGATTCCAGTACTCGAACTCGGTCAACCCACCGATGTGGTCATAGTGTTCATGACTCAATAATAACGCCGTCAGATCGAAGATTCCCCATTTGTTGAGCTGCAGATTGGTTTCAGGCGGTGCATCGAGCAAGATGCGCTGACTCATGGACTCGATCATCAAAGAACACCGGCCTCTTGCATTCCGACCTTTCTTTTTTCTGGCCAGCTGGCATCGTGGGCAAGTACACCCAAAGCTTGGGATTCCCTCGGCCGCACCCGTTCCAAGGAATTTAGCTCTCAATTCTCATCCTTTCCAATCGTAATGTGGCCTGAATCGTCATTATCCGCTATAGATTTGCTTTGATTATTTAACCGATCATAGCCCAGTTGTATGAAAAAGTAAATACCCGTGGAAGCCGGCAAGAGCCGGCAGATCGAACTGCCGCCGTCCAACACCGCGGATCAAGCCCGGCTTGTCAGTGTCCGCTGCATGGGTTTTTAGATGGCGCAGGCTTTCACATCGGATACTGCATTCCCCTTGGCACCGGAACTGTTAACCTTGCAGTCGGGCTAATTGCTCAGAAGTAATCAACGACTCCGGTCGACGGCACGTTTCTGAACCAACGGACCGGCCAGAATGAGAGCCAGCGAGATGAGTTGAGGCGGCATGATCGGATAACCCTTGAAGAGCAACAGATAGATTAGAGCTACAAAGGGAGTCAGATAAATCGCGTTCGCTATGGTAGCCGTGTTTCCGGTTCGCAGGGCAAGGATCCAGAAGAGATAACCGAAGCCGTTGACACATCCGCCCAGTATGAAGAGCAGAATCCAGCTTTTGGCTGAGGGAACCACCATAGTGGAAAAGAAAACCGCTACCAAAAAGAAGCAGGCCAGCGCAGACACGGTGTATATCAGCATAGCAGAAAGGGCATCAAAATCATGGCGTTTGCTCATTACAGAGAAAAGGGCCCAGAAAAATGCTCCACAACCCGCGCTTATGTAAGCAGGTATATTGTAGACCTGAAAGCTAACCAGGGTTCCACCCGAAACAATAAGAAACACCCCGACAAAGCTTAGAAGCACTCCTGCAGCTTTTCTCAAGGTGAGCGGTTCCTTGAGCAGGAATATAGAGAGTATGATAATCCAGATCGGCCAGAGATAGTTGATGATGTTGATATTCCCGGCAGATGCCGGGGCGAGGGAGAAGGCCAGATAGTACAGGGTCGTGTAGGGGAATATACCGGTTAAACCCATCAGAATCATGGTCCGGTAGTTTTTCAATGAATATTTTTTCAGGTGTCGCCATTTTCCGAAAGCCGCACATGTCACTGCCAGAGTGAGAACCGAGAAAGCGGTTGCGATGAAGTTGATTTGGAATACGGGCATGGACTGCGACAGCTCCGTGACCAGCAACGGAGTAGTCGACCAGAGAACGATCGGAACCGCAAGGTACAGGTAGGGCATCCGACCAGTGGTGATCAACCGGCCTTGGCCCGGTCTACAGCCTTGTGAATCGCAGAGAGGATCCTGTCCGCCGCTCCCTCCACAGCATCGCTGAGAACAGGGAGAAATATCAGGTTCGAGCAGGTCTGCTCTGTGACAGGAAAGTCACCCTCGCTGTACCCCCGGTAGTCTCCTCCCATCTCAGGAGTGCAGAGAGGACCCCGACCGCGGGTGAAGATATCAAAGCCCTTCGAGAAGAGGGGCAGGAGATGCAGAGGTGGATAGGCACTTCTCGGATCTGGTAATCCCTGCTCCTGAAGCGCTTTGAGGAACTTTTCCAGAGGATAACCTCCCAGCTCCTCTGGCACGTATCGAACAGGAAATCCGTAAAAGCCTCCCGGTTCGGCATGCTCATAGCTCTTGATGTTCATCAGACCCGGTATGTCCTCGAGCCCTGCCTTGACTGAGAGTATATAGGAACGTTTCCTGTCGTTGAGCTCATCCAGCTTTTTCAGCTGGACCGAAGCGATCCCGATTCCCAGCGGATGCGCCCGGAACTTGATTCCCAGTCCCAGGGGCTGGAGATGCTTGAGCTTATCGGTAATCAGATCCAACCCCGCCACTCGATTGACCTGGCCTATGAGGCAGGCCCTTTCAAAGACGTCCACATCGTCGGTCCCGAACATGCCCCCTTCGCCCGCACTCACGGGTTTGGTGCCTTGCAGGCTCCATGCTCCGGCATGACCGATGCTTCCCAATGGCCTGCCCCTGTACCTGGCGCTGTGGGAGTGAGAGCAGTCCTCTATGACAGGCACGCCCGTTTCTTCGCTCACCTTCATCAGAGCATCCATATTGCAGGGATTTCCCCACAGGTGAACAGCAACGATTGCCCTGGTGCGATCGGTGATACGTTCACGGACATCCTCCGGATCGATGAGCAGGGTATCGGGATCGATCTCACAGAACACGGGCCGGGCCATCAGCATCAGGGCGGGGGAGATGGAGCAGATCCACGTGTAAGAGGGACAGATCACCTCGTCCCCCGGCCCTACTCCCAGTCCGAACATGGCGCTGTGGAGAGCTGAAGTCCCGTTTATGACGCTTATGGCAAATCGCACCCCGAACTTCTCCCGCCATTGGCGCTCGAATTCCCGTACCACCGGTGTTCCTCCTGAGAGCTCGTTTCTCAGGGTCATGTCATAGGCCATTTGGGCCTCTTCCTCTGTTATCTGCTGCCACCGATCCAGCTCTTTGAGGGCTTCGGCGGTCTGTATGAATACTCCCGCTGTGTTGATTCCGTCAACTCCGGAGATAGATCGATCTCGATTATCTTTACCCATTCCGCCTTCTCCTTGTTACTCCAGTTTTGTGTGCGTGATTCATTATCCCATCCTTCCTCGAGCCTGTCCACGTGCTATCCCTTGGCGATGTCATTAAGGTTAGGTTGTGGGAGCAGCCAACGCCATGCTACACTGCCGGATGTTAGCTTGTTAGCTTGGCCAAACCTCCCACGGAGAGTATCGAATGATCATCGACGTTCATACCCATTTAGGTGATTTCCGTCACCCCGGCGAAATGGACCATCCACCCGTGACAGTGGATAGTCTGATCCGCAGGCTGGATGCCGAGGGAATCGACAGGGCGGTGCTCCTTCCCCATGGCTTCACTCCTGAATCAACCGGGCTCGCTTACCTGTTCTCCGAGCATCCTGGTATCGTCGATCAGATCAAGGCAGCTGCATCGTTTGCAGATCGTATCATTCCTTTCGGCAATCTGGACCCACGGATGGGATTTTTCGGTGATAAGCGACCCGATTACAGACCTGTGGATTTTTCCTGGATATTGGAGCGGTTCATCGAAATGGGATGTGTGGGAATCGGTGAGAT
>SDBV01008121.1_pt1 | contig 14210 bp, 24 predicted proteins | sample 2277081 | NCBI WGS metagenome assembly SDBV01 (sample SAMN10402039, study PRJNA504765) | marine sediment metagenome | isolation source: marine sediment core GS10_PC15, 223 cmbsf | place: Arctic Ocean: Southern Knipovich Ridge | collected 2010
TAGAAGTTGCGCCAGCGTATGCTTGGTCGATAGCCGACTGAAGCCGTTCTAGATCAGTGCTTGCCCCAGCAAGCTTATCTTCTAGTTCTGCAAGACGAGTCACAGCCTGACTAAGATCATCCTTAGTGCGAGTTGCAGCTTCAATACGCTCGCGAGCGTTAAGAGCCTTCTCCACACCTAGAGCAATATCGTCAGAACTCGCAGCAGCACGGTTCAGATCGTTCATGTTAACCTCCATTGGTTCTTCATTACTAAACAACGTTGTTTTTGTAATGACTTGATCCTGATCCAAGCCATCACGGTTTGCTTCAACATCTGATACTTTAATAGGATCAAATGTAAAATGATTAAGAATAAGCGAGCGTTTATTTGCTGGCTTGTCTACAAAGGCGATACCACCAAATGAGACGCCAAACAATGCTCTACCAATACGCATACCGTTATATTTACCAGTCCCGCCGTTAGCACGAAGGTGTCCGTCAAGGAATACGGTTTCTGGATTTCGAGTAATGCGGTCAAATAACTCACCCGCCTGGGTGTAAAGACCATAGTCATAGTCATCAAACCAACATTCCATAGATACGAATAAATTACCACGATTAATTCGTTCAATAATTTCATCCGCAGTGATTTTAATATGAGGAAGACTATGCCAAATAACGCCTTGAATCACAATCTCAATCGGCTGGTCTTCAATTTCCTCAATATCGAGGGTATTTCCCTCAAGGTCGCGAGCCTCAACGGCATACATAGCTCCGAGAATCTTCTCGTCATTATGTTGCCAATTCATAGGCTTTAATAATGGAGTGGCGATAGCATTTTTAAGTTCTGCTCGTGTAAAAGCATCGTCATTATCATTAATGCCCTCACTCACCAATACTGCCTCAATATGTAACAAATCAGCCTGCTTCTGTAGCTCATCAACACTGGTCAGTGTCCGCGAAAGCGTAGATAAAGCTGCCGTGATCTTCTTATTATTTAATCTAGAAGGACGTGCAAGCTTAACCTCTCGAATGGCTATTGCTCTCAGTTTTGGGGTTTTATTATCCATACTCTATGTTTATACACTAAAATCTTATACTTGATGAACAGTTTTAGTTCTTATCTGTCTTTGCGTTACGTGCAGCTACCTCGTCAGCCCGTCTACCTCTAGCTGGACCAAAGTTCTCTTCTTGGTGATTATGCTTACCATCGGGGGCATTATTCTGATGAATATGTGGTCCATCTAGCTCGATCATAATGCCCGGACGAGCAAATTTAAACTGTAGTAGCTCTTCCTTATTATAACGATGGGTATGATATCCTAGAATATTTTGCGGACCATGAAGATGCCCTCCGCCTAGCGGACCGTCAGGATAATGGGCATGCAATCCATATGCATTATCTTTACTGTGGATATGAAACCCATAATAAAGAGCTTTGTCGGCTGACGACTCAATCGGGCGATCCCAATAGTTTTCTAATTCCTCAGCAGTTTTATTGCGAACATCTGTATCTGTTTCAAATGGTATGATGGCTTCACCCAGCTTATCAAAATTATCTGAAAGTTCAGGACCACCAGCTTCGCTAGATGGTTCTTCAGATGTCTTCTCTTTCTTCTTCTTTTTCTTTAACTTAGGTTTAGGTGCTTCATGAACCGCACCAACAACTGAGCTTTTAAAATCAGCATTAACAAATTCAGAATACACCTCAAGAGGGTCATAACCAACCAATGCCTGGAAATCTTGAACAGTCATTCCTAAGGCTTCCGCCCTCTCAATATCTTTGGAATGATCATTCATTATGCTTCCTCAGTAATAAAGCGATCACGTTTCACAACATGAATGTTGTTAGGATCACTTGAGTCATCACGCGTTTTCTCATATGCACCAACACTGCCAGAGCTACGGTTATCTAGATGGGACACAGTCTTTACAGAACCAACTAGAAAGGTGATACGGCGGATACGATTAACGTTAGTTGGACCACCTGAAAATGGACCTGGGTTACTTGCTATAGTCATAATTAGTTCTCCTTAAGCCAGCGGAATGATCCGGTGGTGTAAAATAAAGCAAAGCCTTCATTACTAGCATTGGCTTCGGTTACCTTAATACTTTTAAAGTTACGCTTAACAGCATTTCTGACAGCGGCTTGCAGCTGTTTTAGCGAACCAGCCCACCATTTTGGAACGGTGTTAAATTGAGCAACACGACTTAAAGCATTTCGTGCTTGATTCGCGTCATTAATGGGAAAATGATCTTTATTATCCTTAACCTTAGCATGTGTACTTGAAAACACTACCTTGCCACGATTACGAACCTTTGCGTCGGGGTCTGCCTTTTTTTGACCAACCAGAGTGGGCGAGTCCTTCTCTGCTGGGGGCTCTTTACGTAGAGTTAATGTTTTTTCAATTATCAGACCATCATTATCAGTTTCGTTCATCGTGATACTAATGGAACAATTAGGATAGTCCGGATCATTAGAACAATACATATCCATACGTTTAAATGCCAGCATCTGACCATGGATAAGAATATGTGTCCCCTCTGGAGTACCATCACTCATAATCATAATGGGTGGCTGTTCTGTTCCGTGTACTGCCTCTAGCTCAGCAGCCATAATGCGAATATTATCTTCGGCAACTAGATCAATAGCCGACTTGGATATTTTATTACTCTCTATGGCGCCTATCTGTTTGATGGCCTGGGCTTTAGTGTCATGACAGCCGAATTGTTTACCCGCTGTATCAACTCCACAACACTGATTGCCTTTCTTGGTGATTGTTCACGGCATGACTATTCCTTGGGCTCAAGCTCGTCTTCGACCTTGTCTTCAGCTTCTTCAAGGACTTCATCAGCTTTCTTGCCCCATCTTATTAACTTAGCCGCATATTTTAGTGCGATACCAAGATATTCCCTAGCCTTCCCCAGTAGTTCTAGAAGCTTCCTCATTATTTGATTCCTCTAACAGATTTGCGTTAATAGCTGCAAATGCATTACATATTAAATCAAACTTCTCTTCTTTAGTGCTAGCATTAATAGATTCAGTTTGATAGAGCGCGACTATTCGTTGACATTTTTCTGTTTCAAGAATTGAATCATCACCTCTTAACGTATCATACACTAAATCTTTATTAAATGGTGTTTCGGGATCAAATGCGGCTAGCGTGTGTACAATAATATTTTCTAGGTCATTTTTTTGAGCCTTAGTTAATGAGCGGGAATCTTTTATCCCCTGCTTCTCAATAGTTAACTTGGTGGCTATCTCATTAATGGTTTTAAATGCCATGGTTGCAAAATCATGATACTGCTGAAACTTATGAATAACTCCTAGTCCCTTTGGCTTAGTATTACGCTTTGTTTGCTGTGGTGTTCCGGTTTTAACTGGTCGACCACCCTTGCCTCCCTGCCCTCCGGGTGATGGTTTATTCATTAGGTCACGATTAAAAGGACCACGTGACAACATGACGGGGGCTCGGAATTTATCATCTTCCTTTTTAATATCTTTATTTTTCTCTTCTTTAAAGCTGCCCTCAACCTCTTGCCGGGCTCTTTCAATATCAAAATTTGTACCAAACTGTTCCAATAGAGACTCGTCAGACGCGATACCGCGATCATACAGATCAAGCCACAACTTTCTTTCTGCATTCTCATCGCGCAGGTTCATTAGTCCCCATTTGATGATCGGCAGACGCCTAAACTTCATGGCGTCAGCAATCTTCTTGATCTCGACCAGCAGCCAATCTTCCAGCTTACAACGAATGGTCTCAAGTTTCTCTAGTAGCAATTTGATTGACATAAACGAATTGGCAAAACTACCCTTGCCGGTCATTATCGATTCAGATACTCCAAGTGCAGCATAAATATCTTTATCAACCTGTTCATATTTTTTGGGATCCATAATCTTGCTGATGTCAGGTTGTAGCATTTGACCTTCGATCAGATCATCCCACACAAGATGGTGAGCCTGAGATCCGCCAGCAAGAGCGGCTGCGACGCGCTCAATCATTTCCTCGGTCGGGATAAAGCCTTCCTTTACGTCACCTAACTTAATCAAAGTGATTGAATGTTTAATAGACTCCATTGCTGAAATTTCAGCCATACGCATTAAACGTTTAAAGTTCACTTCCTTATGTGCGGGATAAATCTGTGGAGTAGCCCAATCCTCATAATCCGCCTTAGTAACATCTTGAATGATCGACAAACGCCTTTCATCTAATCGTAGCTCTGCGGCGTATGGTGATCCTGACTTAGCTGTTTGAAGCTTGCCCTTAAAGATCTCTGGTAGATTGACCTTTGTAGTACTAATATCAGTATAATAACGATAAGACATGAATTTTGAAAGAGGTGCCAAATCACGTTTGCTAAGCAACATGACCCAATAATGCTCATTAGCAAAGCGAGATCCACGAGGTTCCATTTGTAATGGATTTAGTGAGATATAATCCCATGGTATCAAAACACTCTTTTGATCTTTTTTGTCATCAGCACGCTGGTCTGTAGGATCATTACGTGTGCCAGCATCCAACGTGACTTCATTCACCTTACCAGCTAAGGCTTCTTTGTGGCAGGCTTCACCAAGCTCTTTTAAAGTTGTAATTTCGTCGTCTACTAATTCGACATGTACTGTCTTATCACGCAGACGTTTACCGTTCGCGTCTTCTAAGCGTATGACAAGTTCGTTACCAATCAATTGTGCGCCAACACCACGCTTCATAGCCGTCTTTTCAGAAGCTTTTAACTTTGCTTCCTTCGTCCAAATAAATACGTTGCCTGTTTGCAGTAAATCAACAACAAATCTATGTAAACGTTCTTTTAATTTAACTTTTATTTTCCATGACTGAAAGAAATTATGAACAGTTTGATCTGGATGGACAAGATCAATTTTTTCAACTACAAAGTCAGCCAACAGATGTACTATAGTCTGTACTATGCCTTCTGTCCTATATAGGAACATGCATTGTGCAATGCGTTGATGATCAACATTAGAGTGACCACTACGATATGTCCACCCCTCTTGTTCCTGGTATCCACCTCCACCAAATCCTCCACCGTAACGAGCGGGATTGCTGAAGGCGTCATGCGAACTAAAATAAGCTTGATGACCACCAAAGCCGCCACCGCCGCCACCAAACTCTACTGGCGGGGCATATAAGTTATTTCCAGCATTATCACCATAAAATCCAAATCCACCCCGCGCACGTTGTGGTTGATTTTGACTTAAAATATAACCACGATCAGGGTCAGTATAAACTCTACGCCAATCTGATTTATCTCCTACAACCTTATCAACGATTGGTGCAGACTCTATTATTTCTGCTGCACTACGCTGTACTATCCCATCCGCCTGAATTTCATCACCACTTGCATGCTCAGCCATGTTCGATCTCTCCTTGAGTAGATCTAATCCTTATTTTGAACGATCATTAATGCTATTATACACTAATCATTCCCAATCAATGGGGCGGGATACGCAATAAGAGTTAGGATATTCATCCGATAACCTTTTAATAGCTGCCTCAGCATCCTGTTCAGAATAAACTATTGTGGTCGCTATTGAATCATTAAAAATATGTAGTGTCTTTTCCATATTGATAATGGGCTGTTGATAACAATCTATAATATATGGATATTTTGCTTGTTCTGGCATTTTAATATATGACCCCGCCTCTATTTTGCATTGGTCTATAACCACCTTTACGTCCACCCTTGCTGTTTCTTAAAATATCTTGTGGTGTGCCACCTTGAGCTTTACCCCAACCTTGCTCATGGCCATGTCCTTTTATCACCCGCGCGGCATGACTAGCCAAAAGTAAGGCACTATAACGATCTCGCCTTCTAACATCTAAGCCATCGGGTTGATCCCTTAATTTCTGTAGTCCAAAAGTTTCTGATCCTTTTTCAGTCACACTTTGTACGATAGTGCACAACTCATTAGTCAGTTCTAGATGCTCTCTATAAACACCTAACGTGAGAGGATTATCCTCATCATCATCTACACCATAAATTAAACCGTTAAGATGTTCATAAATTTGAATATGCTCACTGTTTTCAAGATCAAGTTCTTGCTCGCCGATCAATATCTTAGCATGTTTTGCCATAATAACATCATCGTCCAAACGACCTGGAAAAAGTATATTCTTCATAATAATATCACGCTTGAGTGCATGATTCGCTGGTACGGACCAAGTATGGAAGTTAACCATCTCTAGGATGCGTTGCGCATTTGGAATTGATTTATATTCACTCTCTGGGTCAATCTCAATAATGGGCTGCTCGCCTTCCTTAATGTACTTTGCGCTTGCCAACATTTCCTGAACCGTATCACCACCACCACCTTTATCACATGCGATGTAAATAATATTTGGAAATCTACGTATGACTGCTCTAATTCTATCAATACTTTCAGCCCATTTGGCTTTATTCCATGAGTCGCTATAGACCATATGGCCTACGGTGCCAACTAACTTAAGTATAACTAGTCCGAAGTTATCGTTGTGACGAGCGGGGTCAAGCCCCATCACATACTGGTAACCGGGTTCGCCATACAATTCATAATGAAACTCAAGGTCTGGTTGAGTCTTACCCGGAGACGCTTCATCAATAATAGAGCGAGGAAAGAAACCGTTCGTATCCTTAGAGAACCTACACTCATATTCATGCCCAAAAATGACTGGGTCCATGATGGCTTTATGACTAGCCACAATATCCTCTTCTAGGAAGCCTGGGGGCATAGCATAGTACGGAAGCCTATATACCGCATATTCACTCCAGATCTTGCCCCACTGTTTCAACATATCTTCTGAAGCCTTCAAGACTCCGTCACGACTTTGACGACGTAAGCCTTCTTTAATCTTAGCAATATCACCACCAGAGGACGCAAAGATATTATAGGCTTCATGTCTACGATAAAAATGTGAGAATTGATAAGTGGCGGTACCCGACAATATAAGCTGATTGCCCTGCGATCGGCGCACTTCTTCGATCAACTGTAGTACGTTTTCATGTGCGCCCAACTCCTTTAGGCGTTCCATAAACTCGTGTACAATGACAGCCTCGGCGGGGTCAGCCTTGACGCTCAAGAAGGGACCAATCGCGGTATCAAAGACTTGATCGTCAATGGATGCAACCTCATCACATATCAATGTAGTTGCTCTCATACCCCTTACCTTGCTACCGTCGCCTACTGGGATACCCGTGATGTGGGTATTGTTACTCACCTTGAGGTAAACCCGGTCAGTAGCAAACTTCACACCAAAATCATTACCTGGGTGAAACTTTCTAATTGTTTCTTCTATAATGGGACTATTTTTAAGTATAGCGTCGATATACTGAAATGCGAATTTAGCTTGACGAAAACCACCAGACACAATAACAATCTTTGTACCGGGGACTAACAAACATTTTAACAAACAATAAACGGCTAACATAAAAGTCTTGCCTGCGCCACGGCAGGCGAGAATCATAGGAAACTTCTTATGCCACATCATATGTAACATCACGCTCTGGAATGGCAAGAGTCGAAGTGGTTTGCCGAGTTCGTTGCACATTATCAATTCGACAAGCTTGGTCAAACAGGTGTTCGAAACCCTATTAATGATATATCGGTGTTCTTTCTTATCAGAAAGGCAGAGAGATTCTACAATTTCCTGATGTTCAATGATGATTTTTTTCTTAACCGACATTAAAGTATATTATCCTCATCATTATCCTCATCATTAAAATCATCCGCAAAGATGCTACTGTCTGGGTGTGCACCAAAAAAGGGATGAAACTCTAGGCATTCCGCCAACTCTTTTTGTAACCTATACTTTTGAATTTGAAAAAATGCTACTCGTACATGACGTAATGCTATTTTAGAATCTCCGACATCTAGAACAAGTTGGGCATACAGTGATTTTAATTGGCTGCGCAGTTCCAACTCTTGGTCGGCGATATCCTTCATCTTGCGCCGAAAGTTTTTAATCTTAGATTTACTTGGTGGCTTTGTCATCATATGTACCCACAACTTTCACAGAAATAATTCTAAGCCCCGCCGACTTCATCAGACGCCTCATTCCGCGCCGAATCTTCTTGCAATTAAACCCGTGAAGATACGTCGTCGCTCCCGATGTGTCTTTTACTGCATATACCTTATCGGTCATCTAGATCACCCTCCAGAGTTCTTTCTACACAATCAGTTATTACTTTTAATCCTGGCAATATAGAAGACAGTGCCTTACGTCCATGTTTATTATCCCTCAGCCTTTCTGCTAGAGCAACTAGAAGATCTCTTGCGTGTGTGGGGATCTCTGACTCTGTATGCGTCGCCTCAAGATATACAATGTCGTATAGTTCTTCGTCTGTCAATGTTTTATACCACTTTAAAGTGCGAATATCTGTCATTTTTTATCCTCCCCCCTCTACCTCTAGCCGAAATTGTTTAACAAATGCCATTCTTGCTTCGCTAGTGACATCCTCTGGTGACTGACATAACACCCTAGAATCTTCTGCCATATCTGCAATAAGTTGCTTCTCTTCGGGGGTAAGATAAATAGCAACTAGCTCATCATTACCATCAAATATTTGGTCGCCCACTTTAATCTTCATCCTTGTCCTCCTCCACACTTATAATTTTCTTTATATTAAACCTATCATCTACAAAGTAGCTCAACGCCTCATCTGGGTCAGCCCCCATAATATAATACACTTCTTGATCATCATTTTTAAAAAGAATTGTCACTTTATATCTAATCCGTTTTCGCGCCATCACCACAAACCTCATCTAAGCTAAACGTGCGTCGCTCTTTCCATGTCGGATCGTTCTCATCCAGCCACTTACGAGACCTTTGTATTTCATAAAGACATCCTCCGCAGAATACAGTCATAGCGTGGTCCTCGGCAGTGGCGCTGTTAACATGATCAACTAGGTCACCCAACAACTCTGTGACTTCATGCTCACCCTCACTAATGGTTTCTCCTTGATACCAGGATAAAATAGCACCTAGAGTCCATAGGCTACTGGTGGCAATCATATAGATGGTAATGCAAATTAATAAAAAGTCTAACATGATTTATTTACTAAAATCTCAGGTTTTTTAATACGGGTCCATTCACCTCCGGGGCCTGGATATTGTACTAAGAGATCATTTCCCACAGTTATCGTAGAATAAACAGCCTCTACATGAAAATCTTGAAGTGATGGTTCCATAAATTCGACCCAATGATACACCCTTTGTTGGTCTGCTAGACTTTTACACATAATACCAAAATATTTCATATCATCTGTATATTCGGTAAACAATTCAGACATAGGTTTAATATCAACACTGATGTCGTGATCTGCTAAAACTGTTTTAATCTCGTCTAATTTCATTATTATTCCTCATTCTTCAACCTTCACCCGTTGCTGAATCTCTGGGTTATATTTGGCGACTCGATTGACTAACGCCGCATAAAGATCAGCCTGCTTTACGCGCACTTCGTCTCGACATTCTGGTCGCACTTTGTGCTTGCCCACAATCCACATCGCCTCCATTATAGCGATATCAGTCAACTCCTTGTCAGTCAAACTTTCAAAATATTCCAATGTCTCAAATTTCATTCTTTTAACACGCCTCCTCGTCTCTTTCTTGATCTTGTTTCATTAAACGCTTACGCTCATATGTATACGACTTTACTAGAATCTTTTTAGTTAGCCGCGCCGCAGATTTACCCGCCCAGATAAAATGAATGCCTTCATTCTGAGAAAGAGCAATTAGCCATGACTCTACAGCAGCCATAGCCGCAAATCTACGTGGATATCCCCTACTAACGTGCGTCCAATTCTTTGGGTCCAGGAATTCAGCATAACTCTGTTGGATCACAATATATTTGTGTTGAAATGCACGCATCCTTTCGATACTACGCATGAAGACATCGCTCTTGAGGACGCAATTACCATAGAGTTCTTTACCATCTTGTTTTTTCTCTACTACAACTAGTGAATCGAATTCAGCAATTGTATAGTCGCCTGCGTCAATTTTCTGTACCTTGTACGCCGCAACTTCTTTACCCCCATCCTCACATGGTTCAAACAACCTGTTGGTGGGCTTCTCTCTTGAATCAATCAAGATGGTGGGCTTAACAGGATATGGTGATCGCGCTCGTGCCATAATGATCTATGGTTTCTTTAACTCAACATAGGTATCCGCTATAGATTCGCCATGTTCATTAAACTCTGTATGTCTAACATAACCGGGGGTTTTACTATCCGAACTGACGCTCCTAATTGCATGTTGTGAAGACTGAAGTACGGTAGCTTTCATTGGTTCGTCTTTGATAATAGAAATTGTTAATGCCTTACGTCGCTCGTCTTTCTTAAATCTCTTAATTTCAATTGGCGGAGTGCCACCAGTGACTAGCAAACCCATTGCTTGGATAGCAATTTTTCGAAAACGGCGGCGATGCCACCACGTGACAATCATATTAATCATAATTCTTTCTCTACTTTAGTGTTTTTAAATTGACCGCCCTTAATGTCAGTTACCAAACGTGTCTTTTTCCCACAATAATGACTATCAATAACCGGAACGGTAAAGGCTATACCGTCATCGTCCACATAACCTAATTCATCACGCTTTTTAAGGATTCTATTAGCAGCATGATCATAAGAGTTATATCCCTCCGGCGGGAATGTTCCAAGTGTATAGGCATGGTCGTCGATATCGAGTTGAAAATCACGCAATTCTTCAACAGTGGGTAAAAGGCATGTAACTAAACTCTTCGTAGTCTTTCCTTGACGATGTTGCCACCAAGTAACCAACCTATTCCATAGTTTCATTTTGTTCTCCTGTCGTTTCTGGTTGTGGAGTTTCGTCGTCAACAAACTCGTCAAAAGCACCGATCAGCCATGGGTGACGCTGTCCGTCCGGACCCGTCTCGCCCTTCGACATGCGATGAAACTCCTCTGTCGTTGAATTATTGATTTTTTTGATATCTTCTATCATAGAATCTTGTTGAATTTTATTAGAGAGGTCTTGTTGTAAATCTAAAAATGTATTTCTTGTATCTTTAATCTTATCTAGCCGTTGTCTACGAGTAAGCTTCAGGTCAGTCAGATAGTCCATATACTCTTTCTGCCATTGTTCGGCTTCTTTTTTATAAGCGTCACCACGTCCAGCAAAACGCCGCTTGGCTTTCCCTTCATCATTATCAGGTAGCCTGCCCTCCATGTCTAACATCAAATAAGACTCAGAAACATTTAGAAGTGATTGAGCACGAAGATATTTTACATTAGAGAACGACGCTCTGATAAGCATCTCATTTTCAGCGCGAGTTAATGACTCTTCATCAGCATCCCCGCGCAAGTCCTCATACGTCGCAACAAATATAGCCCTCTGGTCGTCGTCCATCATGGTCATAAACTCTCTTGCTGTGAGAGAGTCAGCCATACTATCTGGAAGCTCAACCTTGGAAGAATGCTGGGCACGTGGGGCGATTATTTGGTGTTGTTGAGTCCCAGACCCTGTTGGTTGGTCTGTCATCGTCTCGTGACGAGCCTCTCTAATGATTTCGCCTACAGACCGCCATGCACTAGAAACGCTTGGACGAAGCTTCTCAGCGATCTGACGGTATGTGTAACCCTCTTTATGCAACTGTACTACAGTGCGCTTTTCATCTGGGCTCCAACGTCTGCGTGCAATATTCATCAGTTGGAATATCCTTTAAAGTTAAGATACACAAGTTGTATCGTTTCGTCTATAAAAGTAATATCTATTAATGTACGAGCAGGGTCCGCTTCATGACTATGTGTAACATTAATAATATCAGGGAACAAACCCCGATCAAGTACATTACGTATATCAGTTGATGTAACATTTCCGTCGCCAAATAAGTCTTCTATTGCCCTTGGACAACTAGTACGGTGTGGTTCTGTTGATAATACCTTCCCTACCCCCCCCTCGTCAAATATCATATTAACTATCGGAGGAGCAAATATTTGAACGGCTTCTAGAAAGTCTTTATCACTAAGGCCCGTATCTTTGATAGCTTCTGAAAAAGTGATGTCCCCTTCACGAAACATTACTATGGTCTCCTTGTTTAACTTGGCAGTTTTGATTAGTCCAGGGTGACCAGGGTATCTTTCATTACATTCCTTACATAGGAAGCGATTAGCGCCCAGAATATTACGCACGACATAACTATGCTCGCAGTCATTCACGTTTATCCTCCCCCATAAATTCAATAGCCGTAGCTACAGGTAGATGATGTCTTGGATTAATAGACTGAACGATCTCGTCCGAAACTGGCAATTGATATATTTTGGTATCATTCATTATCACGCCTTCCGCCCATACGTAGCTTCGTTGAAGGCCAAGTTGATCGCCAAGCTGTTCAGCAATATCAGTTTGATATACCTCCCACTCCTTGGCGATCTGCTCTGCCGACTTTACGTCTATTGGATCAGGCTTAAATTTATCCTTCTCGGGGTAAGACAAGAACCTCTCGTCACACTCCCTGCATAGAAAACGATTGGGGCCTTGAACATCTCTTATTACAAAACCATGCTGACAACTAGCATCTACCTCAATAACTTGAGGATCGCCAGGGAAAGGACCAATCTGAAAACGACCTTGAGTGTCTAAACCTAGTTCTACGCCCAAATATGTCCCCAGGTGTTCCCACCCCACCTTTGGTATTCTTTTCTCTAACATCTCAGGCGTCACCCCCGTATCAGCCAAAGCATCAAAAATACCTTGATTAGAAGTAGGAAAAGATTGACCGTTCACCCCCTGCATCCAAATAGTTTCTGCAAGCGGATTCGCCATAATGATATGAAGATGAGATACACTTTTGCCTGCATGCGTGGTGATAGTCGTCATAGCTTCTTTCCACTTTCGATATTCTAGTTCTATAAGAGGGTCACCATTCATTGAAGCCATTAGTCGGGTCTCCTATTATCTGGACTCCACTCAACTTCTCTTCCGAGAGATTCTAAAAATGCCTTTGCTTCATCTTCCCAATCAAACTCAACTACCTGTGCTCCGATCACACCTTCAATAAGGTCCAAGGCTTTCTCAAGCCTCTCTAGGGTCTTTTTATGCGCCGTGTATTCAATAGCGGCTCCGCCCATACCAAGTGAAGTAGTATTTATCGGGGGACTGGCATCTAGAGTATGCTGCATAATGGCCTCAAGTGACGTGAATTCGTCGCCACAACGACAAACATAGACTGCCGGTGGCTCGTCATCGATATGACTAATATAATAATGTTGCGTCATTCTTCCTGCCCCTCTAGAATAAGTTTAACCTGTCGTTGTATCATTCGACGATAATGGATCGGTACTGATTCAGACTCACCCTTTGCCATCTTCTCGTAATAAGGTAATAGGCATTCATCTAGCTCAGTCTTTAAAGTATCATCTAGATCAACAATACCTGTCATAGACCCCACGCTCATCGATGCATGATGTGTGAACTCTTTCTCCTCATCAGAGTCCAGATGTGCGTTGTAAGATAATGGAGAAGCTATAGCCCTCTTACGCGACATTCTATCACGATAAGACACAATGCGATCACATCCTACTTCGTCGATCTTACATGTTTTAGTCTCTCGGATGTATTCAGGGCAACGTAAACAAGGTGGATTATTATCTAAATAAACACCACGAAATTTATTATACAGTCCATTGTCAACTACGCGAGCTACGAAGTGAAAAATTGATTTACCTAATTTATCAGGATCAAATTTTTTCTCCAATGCTTCCCAACACATAATACGAATATCTTGCGCGAGGTCTTCCGGATCAATTCCCGGAAAAGTATATTTTGCCTTTTTCATACTCACGATCGTTTCCACAAGATCCTGAGCACTGTCATAAGGAATACCGCTTATGCTAGTTTCATTCTGTGATGTCGTCGGCATCCTCGTCCTGCGAGTAAGTATTACCATGAGTCGAATTTGCGTTTAACGCCTCTATCTCGTCTTCGACACCTGCGTGTGCCTTTGGTTGAACTTCTCGCGGAGGTACGGAAGGATTAGGTTGTGCAAAACTTCGATCCGTTTCTCCAGTAGCCGGGTTGACTTTACGAGCGGGCGTCTCACCGCCTTTAGAAATTGTCACTCGATTGGCCGGCTTCGCGCCTTCTTTAAAATTATTACCCATTTAAATTACCTGCTAAATTTTACTTACTATATTCTTCAATAGCTTCGTCAAACCATGTGTTGACCTGTGACTTCATATCTGCCATCTGACCACATAGGATAACTCCC
>SDBV01008122.1_pt1 | contig 14208 bp, 11 predicted proteins | sample 2277081 | NCBI WGS metagenome assembly SDBV01 (sample SAMN10402039, study PRJNA504765) | marine sediment metagenome | isolation source: marine sediment core GS10_PC15, 223 cmbsf | place: Arctic Ocean: Southern Knipovich Ridge | collected 2010
GATTACAATAGTGTGTTTGTTAAGCTACAGATGGGCACTCTTGATTGGAGTCTAAGGCACTCTAACAAATGTGTTCTTGCTTTTCATCCGTGCCCAGTGTTTTTCGCAACGCCACGATAAGCCCAGGCAGGTCGTACTCGACAATATCCCAGAGTACGTCAAAGTCCACCTTATCGTAGCCGTGGACCAGCCGGTTGCGCAGACCGACTACGTCAGGCCAAGGTATTGTCGCGATCCGCTCGCGGGTCTCAGGTGAGACACGTGAGGCTGCTTCCCCGATGATCTCCATCAGCCGTACCAGTGAGAGGTTCAATTTTCTGTCCGAATCGAGGTCTGCACGGCTGTGGCCTTGTGCCATCTTGGTAGCCTCTTCGGCATGGACCAACATGTGTCTGAGCCGTGTCCGGTCGTCATGCCGTGTCATACTGGACCTCCGCTTCGGCCAAGGCCTCTTGAAGTATTTCGTCGCTGAGGAAACCGGGCGTGTTCAGGTCGATCTTCCTGCCCAGTATTTCCGAGAGCTCGCGTTCCATAGCGAAGAAACGCAGCCCCAGCCTAGTCCCGGGTTCGAATTCCACCAACACGTCCACGTCACTACCAGGACGGAAATCCTCTCGCAGGACCGAGCCGAACAGCAACAAACGCCGAATGCGGTGTCGTTGGCAGAAGTCCGCAATCTTACTGTTGGGTATATTGATTCTCGATTTTCCCATGGTGTCCTCCGCCAGACCACACCCCGTATAGTGTACGAATACTCGACTTTTACATGATACGGGAAAGTCCTTTTTTATCAAGACCTTTTTTCCACCCCGAGGCTTGTCTCGCTGCACCAAAGACAACTGTTTTTTGTATGAAAATATTACGGCAGGAAGGCATAAAGGCTGCCCCCGCAATCAAGCACTCGTCAGCGTGTACATGCTCTACACCATTGTGATTGTTGAGTATTATTATCCTCAAGGTGCGGACCAGATTAGCTTGGCTTTCATTCCTGCGTTCCATGTATCGGGCGTATCAAGCGGAAGCTCTCGTCCGGGCCAAAAAGCAGCAGTTTAGGCCCATCCTTGTCCATGTCCAGCATGACGCTGACCCGGCCTTCCTCGTCGGCCAGGGTCAGTCCCGGCGCGTCCTTGTCCGAGGCCAGCATGACACGCTTCTGGCCCTTCTCGTCATACAGGTCCAGTACCGACACGTCCTTGGTCGCGCCCAGCCAGACACGATCGTTGCCTTTCTCGTCGTACAGGCCCAGTCCCGACACGTCCTTGGTCGCGCCCAGCTTGGTCGTGCCCAGCCAGACACGAATCTTGCCTTTCTCGTCGTACAGGATCAGTTCTGGCCTGTCTTTGTTTATGTCCAGCCCGACACGGGGCTTGCCTTTCTCGTCGTACAGGCCCAGTGCAGGTCCGTCCATGAGCATGGCCAGCTTCCCCCGTTCCCGCCCCTGCTCATCCAGCAGGATAAACTCATTAGCCCGTATGACCTTCTTCTCAGCGGGCTTCTCCTGGCCATAGACAATGCTCGTCATCGACCGGCCTGCAACAAGCAAGGCGAACAGCCCCAGCAGAACCCCTGCCGCCAGGACTATGACAACCACCAGCCATCGATTGCGGCGCTTGGCCCAGCTCAGGTCACGTTCCAGTTTTTCCAGACGTTCTTCGGTAGTCATTTCATTCTCCTTTGTTTTAGGCTATGGCTATGATTCTGGTCATTTGATTGGCCTTATGGTGCGCCCCAGATTGTTCTGCCTCTTGAATCGTACAGGTACATACTTGGCTTGTCTGCAATCAGGCCCACACCCACACGCGGTTGGCCATATTCGTCATACAAACTCAATGTAGTACCGTCCTTAGTCAATCTCAGTATAGTGCGAACCTTGCCCTTGTCGTTATAGAAATTCAGGCCAGTACCCTGCTTGTCTGTGGCCAGTACAGCGCGCGGCTTGCCCTTCTTGTCAAAGAGACACAGGCTGGCCCCGTCCTTGTCCGAGGTCAGACTAACGGAAGACGTGCCCTTCTCGTGCAACAGGGTTAGGCTAGGCACGCCCGCAGTCATATGTAGCACAGCGCGGGTTCTGTCTTTCTCGTCCATAAGTACAAAAGCCCTGGCGAAAATTGTCTTGGGAACCTGCCCCCTAACCTGCGCTTCCGCATCCCCTGTGAAGCCTACAAACCCAATCCACATCCCGACCGCCAAGAGTATGCCAAGCAGCAGGCATCGGTTACGGCGCTTGGCCCAGCTCATCTCACGTTCCAGCTTTTCCAGACGTTCTTCGGTAGTCATTTCATTCTCCTTTGTTTTGGGCTATGACAATGATCCGGGTTATTTAGCCTTTTTGCTTGGTTTGGAGGCTAGCGGATCGTATAATTCCACACAACACCATAGCGGCCGGCGTGCGGGCCGCTTGTGACTCTCACCTTGGTAGTAAAGATGCCTTGCTCAATAATCTTTGCCCTAGTACCGGCAGAAAGGGTTACGACTTTCTCGCTCAATGCGAGATGAGCTATTCCCGCATAATCTTTAGCTGTAATTAATTGGCTGAGCAATATGTGCGTCGCCCTGTCAGAACATAAATTGCACTCATCCAAAATCACTCCCGATAGATCAGAAATGGCGCGAGATCTTTCTTCACGCTCTTTAGCACGCGTAAGCTTGGCAGCTCTCGCCAGCCCAGCAGAAACATTCCGTAAAAGACTGACAAGTTTTTTATTCTTAGGTGTCCGCACTTTTTCATATTGCATTACCTCTTTGTACTTCTTTATCCCCTCACTAAAGTTGCCAGAGCTAACTAAACGATCTGCCTCCTCGGTTAGCGAAATGTAGGAAGTGCATAGCACCTTCTCGTATTCGTTTAAGAGGTCGTCATAGCGGTTGCGTGTTTCATCGATAACCGTCTTGAACGTAGTTCCCGTGATTTGTCTTTGTCCAACCAGACGGAATATGTCTTCGTATACACCCAAAGCTTGTTCAGCCTCGCCGTTGGCTGCAAATGTTTGCGCTTCAGACTTCATTTGCATTATCGTGCTGAAGTTGTCATCTTCCCAGGTGTCTCTCTGTACAAATACATATAGGAGACAGCCCCCTAAAAAAAGAGCCAAAAGCCCACCAATAATCCATTGCCTCTTAGGTTTGATAGAAGTATTAGCAGAAGGACTATTTGCCGTGTAGTGGTAGTAGGGATCTGGAACGGTGTTTACCTGACCACATTGGGAGCACCTGACGTTTTCCCCAATACGATCGTCAGGAATTACTAACTTATTCTGGCAAGATGTACAATTGTATTCAACCATACCCCTGAACCTCCCAAGCCCCTATGAGTTGGCACAGCTTGCGACTTCAGCCGCACAAACTGAGCCACCACTATACAGGCTCAGAACGGACCATTCAACCTTGTTTAACCTGGAAGGTTGGGGAAAACTCGCGATTTCTCGGCTAGTTTGATTATCACTAGACAGACGAATACCGCAAGAGTCTATCGCCAGTGGCGTCACGCAGGAAATTTGAATGTAAATAGAGGAGGCTAGTAGTTGCTCAGGCTCGGAGCCTGTTTGGAGAAATCGCGAGCGGCATTAGCCCGGTCGCCCAGGCGTTCCCAGGGCTTGGCTATGCGCTTTCGGCCGCTGGATGTCCCCACAGTTGTTGCTGGCCGGGTGGGCTTGACCGTAACAATCGGCGTAGGTTTAACCGCTGACTTCACTGGTTTGGCAGCCGGAACTACCTTGACCACTGGCTCAGGCTGCCCCTCGGACGGCGGCCTTACCGTTACGATAGGCCCAGCCGGTTCAGTCGCGCCCTTATCCACAACAGCTTCGGGAGCCTTTTTTTGGACCCGCTCGATTTTCACGATCTTCACTGAGGGTTTAATAGCCACCGGCGCAGCTTTCGTCAATGGTGTTGATGCCCTTACGATCTTCGGCTCAGACGGCGCTGCTTTTACCTCGCGCGAACGGTAAACTTTCCCCTGAAACACAGGACTGGAAATCCCAGACAGCAGTTCTTCCAGTTCAGCCATCTCCGCGTCCTTTTGAGTCGCGGCTTTGGGCTGAATCTCGGATTTCGCCGACACCTGTTTGGTTCGGGCTCGATCTTCGCTGGAGACCCTCGTGACTATCGGACTAACACTTCGCTTAGCTGGGGCTTTGTACTGAGCGGATAAGGGCGCAGCCTTTTTGGGTGCCGTCTTTCGGACGGTTCTTACGACCGGCTTCGCTGACGCCTTTGGTGGCTTCTGACTCCTAGGTGTGACAAAAGTCGTGCTTCTCGATTCACGCACTTGCGTACTCGGAGCAGACTGCAATACCTTCAGCATTTTACTATGACCAGCTCCAATCTTGCCCATCTCGTCGATCGCTTCGACTCTATAGATCACCCCCTGAGCCCGCTGGGGTATCTGCTGGATGGTAATCCTAGCTGTTCCGTTGCTGGCCAATCCCGTTTTGAGCAGTTCCCAGGGTGTTGGTAGGTCGCCGTCAACCACTTTCGAATACAGCTTACCGGGCGTCGTGGTCGCGTGAACGTCCGTTATCCTCCAAGTGAGCCTGATCTGTTGTCCAACCCAGTAGGGCGTTTCTTCGGGAAGGATGCTCACTTCCACGCGTGGTGCCGTGCTATCGATGACCTGCACTTGTTGAATTCGAAGATTAGGTGGTGCCACATCAGGACGATGTACCCCGATTATGCAGATTCCGTAAGTACCATCTTGCGGTACCCGTAGGGCAAAATAAGGTTCGCCAAGACCGAAGTGACCTTCTCTTTTCCAGCTTTGCCCATTGTCTTTGGTGGAAAACAACGCTGGCCGGGGTGCATTACGCAGGTCTGGACGATCAGGCCGTTTGATAAAGATCACCTGCTGGTTGCTGTGGTAGACATCGGGCAGTCCGTTAGTACCCTTAATATAAGGTACTGGCTCTTGGGCTGGCCGTTGGTACGTCGGCTTGTCAAAGGCCCACTCGGGATAATCCGTACCCGGTTGAAATTTCCGATCAGGAGTGCAGCTTCCCAAAAGGGCTACCAAACACCCCAACACAGGCAAATACAGTCGATATTTCATCCATTTTCCTCCATACGCCAAGCTGCCGCTTGTCAAAACTTACATCTAGGCCAACTTCGCAGACTAACCTCCGGACAGAAACTAATCTTTTATCGGCTCAAATCGCCATGCTCACCAACTGAATGTAAGCCTCAATGCTCGACCTTTCAAGTAAAATCTCCCTCCACTTCTACCCGCTACGAGTTGGCCGGGGCTTCCATTTCAACTGCCGATTTGGTAAAATCAGCATATGCCCAACAAGGACGCTGATTTCAGCCGACTTCGACAAACCATGATAGCCACCCAGCTTCGCTCACGCGACATCACGGATGAACGTGTGCTGGCGGTAATGGCCCAGCTGCACCGAGAGTTGTTCCTGGAAGAATCCCTCCGTAGCCAGGCCTACAGTGACTCTCCAGTGCCCATTGGACAGAACCAGACCATTTCCCAGCCCTACATCCAGGCACTCATGACCCAGCACCTGGCACTTACTGGTAGTGAAAAGGTTCTGGAAATCGGTACCGGATCGGGTTACCAGACAGCTCTCCTGGCCCAGCTCTGTCGAGAAGTCTATACCCTTGAGCGGTGGGACCAGCTTTCCAGTACAGCCCGGAAGCTCCTCGATTCGTTGCACATTGACAATGTTCACTATTTGGTAGGCGACGGTTCCAAGGGCTACAGTCAGGCTGCACCCTTTGACGCCATTTTGGTCACCGCAGCCTGTCCTCAAGTGCCTGACCCGCTGATCGAGCAGTTGGATGAGAACGGCCGGCTCGTCGTCCCCGTTGGCTCACTACATACTCAGGATCTGATACTTCTGAAGCGCGTAAGCGGGCGCACTATCCGTCAAACTATTTGTTCCTGTCGCTTTGTCCCTTTGCTCGGAGAATATGCCTTCGAGCCCTAATACTGGTGTACCTTTGGCTAAACAGATGCGAGAACAATTATCGGTCAAGGCCGAGCGAGCCCTGCTAGTGGGCGTTACTCTCAAGGGCCAATATGTTGATCCCGATGAGCCCCTGGCAGAGCTCAAGTCCCTGACCCGTACCGCCGGCGCCGAGCCTGCCGACGAGATTCTGGTTCGCCTACGTCAGATAAATCCCGGCATTTACATTGGCAAGGGCAAAGCCAAGCAGATCGCTCAGCGAGCCCGAGCCGTCAAGGCCAACGTAGTCATCTTCGACAACGACCTGACCCCCGGCCAAATTCGTGGGCTCGAACAAATACTTTCGATTAAAATCATAGACCGCTCCGAATTGATCCTGGATATATTTGCCAGCCGAGCCCAGACTCGCCAAGCCAAGCTGCAAGTCGAACTGGCCCAACTGGAGTACACGTATCCTCGGTTAGCTCGCATGTGGGAGCACCTTCAGCGTATCGGGGCCGGTGCACCGACTGGCCTGGGCGCCCGTGGACCAGGTGAAAAGCAACTGGAAACCGACCGCCGACTGGTACGTCGCCGCGTTACTATGTTGCGAGCATCGCTCAAAAAAATCCAAGCTCGCCGCCAGCGAGAGGTTTCCTCTCGAACCAGCAATTTCACCGTCGCCCTTGTCGGATATACCAACGCCGGCAAGAGCACTCTGCTAAATACCCTCACCGGATCCAACGTCCTGGTCGAGGGCCGATTATTTTCTACCCTCGACACTAAGACTCGTCGTTGGAAGCTGCGTCCCGGCTTGTCGGTGCCCTTGTCCGACACCGTCGGGTTCATTCGCGACTTACCCCACCATCTGGTGGAGTCTTTCAAAGCTACCCTTGAGCACACCAGCCAAGCCGACCTGCTGCTGCACGTCGTTGATGTATCCAATCCCCTAGCCATGGCTCAGACCCGCTCCTGCATAGCCGTGCTTGAGGACTTGAAACTCGACCCCGCCAAAGCCATTACCTTGCTGAACAAGGTCGACAAACTTCAGGACATGACTGCTTTGCAGACCGCACGCACCTTGTATCCCCAGGCTCTAACCGTATCCGCAGCCACCGGCCAGGGCCTGGACCAACTGGTCGAAGAAGTTGCCCGTCAAGCTCTGGGCCAAGAGGTCTTGGTTTCCATTCGCACCTCAATCGCCAATGGCAAATTGCTCAACATGCTCAAAGCTCAGGGAAATATACTCCGTACCAACTACGCAGACGAAATGGTCGAAATCCAAGCTCAACTGCCCGACCGACTCCTCGATAGGGTTCGCCAAATGGGAGCTACCGTAACAATCATCAAGCCATCGAAAAAGCGTAAACAATTATGACCGCCAACCGCATTTATTTTTCCGACAACCTTGAAATCCTCCAGAGCTTAGACGATGGCTCCGTGGATCTGATCTACATCGACCCGCCCTTCAACACCGGCAAACAGCAAAAACGCACCCAGATCAAGACCATCCGCAGCGAATCTGGCGATAGAACCGGCTTTGCTGGCCATCGTTATCGGACCCTTGAGCTGGGCAGCAAGAACTTCGCGGACATCTTCGACGATTACCTGGCTTTTCTCGAACCTCGTCTGCTTGAAGCTCACAGGATTCTTTCTCCCACCGGCACTCTGTATTTCCACATCGATTACCGCGAGGTCCATTACTGCAAAATCATGCTCGACGGAATCTTTGGCCGAGACTGCTTTCTAAATGAAATCATCTGGGCCTACGACTATGGCGCCAGAAGCAAAAAAAAATGGCCCGCCAAACACGACAACATTTTGGTTTATGTCAAGGACCCCAAGAGCTACACCTTCAACGCCGAAGCCGTCGGACGCATCCCTTACATGGCTCCGGGCCTGGTGGGCAAGGAAAAGGCCGCCCGCGGAAAGCTCCCCACCGATACCTGGTGGCACAGCATCGTCCCTACCAATGGTAAGGAAAAGACCGGATACCCTACCCAAAAACCGCTGGGGGTTATTAGGCGTATCGTGCAGGCTTCCTCTAATGCCGACGACTTAGTGCTCGACTTCTTCGCCGGCAGCGGAACCCTCGGCCAAGTCTGCCTGGAATTGGATCGAAAATTTATCCTGATCGACAGTAACCCCCAAGCCCTTCAGGTTATGGCTCACAGATTTGACGGCGACGACGGCATTGAATGGATCGGCTTTAGCCCCACAGAACATCCGAACTAGCAAACGGCAAGCCAAGTGACAAAAAGGCTTCTATCATCTCCAATCATTGCCATTGCCGTGGCCTTCATGGCTGGCATATTAACCGCTCACTATTTACATCTGCCCAGCATCCCCGTGCTTATCGTTTCACTTCTGAGTTTGGCCGGCATCATAGTTACTCTTCGCCGGCGTACAAAGATTATTCCCGTGTTTCTGATACTGCTGTTATGGACCTGCTTGGGCCTGCTCAGCTACCACGTCCGCTACCAACGCTGCTCGCAAGATGACATCGTTCGTTATTCAGCCGATCAACCCGTCCTTCTCCGCCTGCAGGGCCAAGTCCTAGACGATGCGTACTGGGCTAAATCGAGCAAACCTTGGCCCAGCGATCCAAGCCTCTATTTCCCCATCAGAGTCAGCCAGATACACACCCGCCAAGGATGGACCACTGCCAGCGGAATTCTCAGAGTTCGCGTCAAGCAGCCCTTCAGATCGCATCTAGCCGGAGAACAGCTCGAATTGCTCGGATGGATTAGCCGTTATCGGACCCCGCACAATCCCGGCGAATTCGATTGGAAACGTTATCAACGATTCCGCGGCCAACTCTGCCGACTGACCGTCGAAAGTGGGGCAGCTATTGCAACTTTGTCCTCTGCTCCATCTTCGGGGCCGGGATTCTTGGCTAGACTTCGCAGCCACTTCTCCAACGTCTTGAGCGATGAGGACTTTTCCACCCAGAGCAACTCCCTGCTCAAAGCCATGGTCCTGGGCGAGCGCGATCCCACCTTTCGTCAGCTAAACGAGGCCTTTCAAGAAACAGGCCTATTCCATTTCCTCTGCGTATCCGGCCTGCATCTGGGCATCCTCGCTGGCTTCATCTGGCTGCTGGGATTACTCGTCGGGCTGCGCCGCCGAACCACTGCCCTAGTGGTAATCTTTGTGATTCTTTTCTATGCCCTGCTCGTTCCCGCCCGAGCCCCAATTATCCGGGCAACCGTCACGGTCTGCTTACTCTGCCTGGGCGAGATCACCGGTAGAGGCGGTAGAAAACTGCACACCTTAGCCCTGGCCGCCTTGGTCGTATTGCTCTGGCGACCAGCGGAAATATTCAATATCGGATTTCAACTATCGTTTGTTATTGTCGCTGCTTTGTTGGTGCTTTGTCCTCGCCTTGTGGTGCTCCTCTCTGGTGGCTGGGGGGTTCCTTGGAGGACAGACCCCGGCACACGCCCCCGACCCCAGGTTCAACAGATCGGTCTATACATTTGGCTCTGGTTTGTTCGCTTGCTTAGCACATGTTTGATTGCCTGGTTTGTCTCTGCTCCGCTGCTAGTCTATTACTTTGGCAGGTTTAACCTCTGGGCTTGGCTCTATTCAGTATTGTTAGCTCCGCTGGCGGTAGCTACTCTGCTTAGCGGATACCTTACCACGGTCCTCGGCTCAGTGTTTCCCATCCTGGCCAAGGGCTTGGGGGCAATCTCCTTGGGTTTAGCAGACAGATTTTCCTGGGCTGCTGAGCAGTTAGCCAGGATACCGGGCCTGCTCCAGCATCTTCCCGCTCCGCACATCTTATTGCTGGTAGCTTTCTACGCTTGGCTAATCTTCGTAGCTCTGCGACCAAGGTTACGCTGGAGATTCCAGCGGTTCGCTTTGAGTCGAGCTTGGGTGATCCCACCCTTGCTAGCCATATTGGCTGGCTACTTCTTCTGGGCCGGGCCGATCAACCCCTCCGGCAGTTTAGCTTTACATTTGCTTTCTGTGGGCAACGGCCAGGTCGCTATCTTAGAATTGCCCAACGGAGCGACCCTTGCTTTAGACGCTGGCTCTATGACCGCCACGGATTTGACCAATCGCACCATCATGCCTTTTTTGCGGACCCGGCATCTACGCGGACTCGACGGAATGATCATCTCGCATCCGAACTGGGACCACTACTCAGCCGCGCGTGAACTGATCGAGGCAACAAGTATAACAACGCTGATGGTTTCACCTCACTTTGTCCAAGACAATGTCAAACGCAAGGGCCTATCCAAGTTGTTCGCCGCAAAGGCTGCCAGGACCATAATCGCTTCTCCTGCCAAGCTGCTCGGCACCGGCAAAACTCAAATAGAGATCCTTTGGCCCCCTAAGTCCGCCGCAGCTGGGCGACTTTCATCCAACGATTCATCTCTGGTTGTCCGGATCACTTACGCCAACCAGCGGATTCTGCTTACCGGCGACATTTCCACCACCGCCCAGCGACTGCTCTTGGCCAGCGACATCGACCTCCAGGCGGACGTGCTGGTTTGGCCTCACCACGGAGCCGTAGTCGATACCACAAAGCTATTCTTTGATGCGGTTGATCCAGAAATTGTATTGGTTAGTTGCAATGATCGCAGAGCTCAGCAAATCGCCAAACAGCACCAAGCTCCACCCCTGAGCGGGCGCCAATACTACACCACCGCTCAGAACGGCACTTTAAGCGTCTTGCTCGACGGGAATACCCTGCAACTGATCCCCTTCATTCAGCCTACCCAAGAGTAATTAGTGCTTTTTGCGTAGGATAAGTTCTTTGATAATTTCGCTAGGCAGATTGAGCGTGCCCACTACACGGGCTGCCTTGCTGTGAAACTCACTCGGGGCACCCTTCAGGGCTTCGCTCATCAACCGCTCAACCTGTTCCTGCCTCAGTTGATTGCCCCACAGCCTGGCAGACTCGCCCAGCCGATCCAAAGCAATCAAACGCATCTCCATGGCCATCTCCGTGTCCAGGCCATAGTTGGCGATAGCCCGCTGATTCTCAGATGCCTCCAGCAGACTCAACCCCTGCAAAGCAAGCTCGACCAGCTCCGCCCGCGGATCATGCAGGGCTCCTATGAGGGTGTCGCTGGCAAGATTTATGTCATAGACACTCCGGTCTCGCATAGCTATTTGGACGATCAACTCCGCCCCTGCCAGAGCCATTTCATCAGCCTCTGCTTTGTCGATGGGTTCTTGATTGACCCCAATCAATATCTCTCTATGGCTCGCAGCCACGGCTTGGCCGGAAACCCCAGCGTTCAGCACTTCCACGTAAACATTTTGCACAGCCACATCAGACGCTGGTGCAAAGCTCGCTTCGTTAGCCAACAGCACCACCGCCGTGCTGGCCAAAGAGAAATCTTGCTGCAGTTTACCTACCAGATTGCCCAATCTCCCGCCGTTATCGTTCACGCCCATAACCAGCAGATCAGGCCCACGCAACTCCTGAGCCAGTTCAATAGCCTGATTCCAGCTCGTCGCTACCTGAGTATCGTAGCCCAGCTTCCGCATTTCGCCCTGGAGCTTGTTGGCCACATTCGCGGAGGAGTCCATGATAACCGCTCTGGATCCGCCCGTCTGGCGGACGGCCTCACACAGTGTCGGCACTACACCCTCAGCCCCCATAAACTGCTCCTGCTTAAACGCTCGGGCCAGGGCAAAAGCCGCTGCTATACGCACTCGCCTGTCTGGAAAACGCAGGGCGTCGGCCAGGGGAATCACCCGTGATTTTTCACTCAGCCAGGCCCGCCCAGCCGTAAGGTCCAACCCTTGGACCGCTCCCAGAGCCACAGGGCCATTGCCGTCTTTTTCCGCACGAGCCAGTACCTCTTGCAGATACCTCTGCCCAGCCGTAACCACAAACCATTTGGCGCCAGGCCAATTCTCACCCAGAAGGTCCACTTTTTCGCCTGCTCCCAGCTTAGCCTCCATCTGCAAAGCTCCGCTGAGCCACAGAGACACCGCTGAGCCCAGCCTCGCATCCAGCTCCAAGGCTCGTTGGCAACTGCGCATGGTCATAATCTCGTCATAGACCTTCCCTGGCACTGGGGCAAAGGTAGGACCGATGTCCGCCTTGAAGTACCACACTTTCGCTGTTTCCACGCCGGTTTCGGCCACCTTGCTGATTTGGCCGTAGTAGTAGTTGTTGGCCAGTCGATAGTAAAGCTCTGCCGCGCTTACCCCGGCGGGGGCATCGAGACCACGAAGTTTGCTCAGGGCCGCTTGTGCAGCCTGTTTAATCTCAGGCCGGGAAGCTTTATTCTCCACGATTTCCCGCAAATACGGCGCCGCATGCAGATAGCCCAGCTCGCCCAGACACCAGATGATATGCCCTTTGAGCACCTTATCTTCGCTGGCCAGGGCCACCACGAGCGGATCGACAGCAGATTTACCCATCTCCGAGAGCACACCCACGATACTAGCGTGAAGGTTCGCTCGTTTATCATCAGCCAGTGCCCGCAGCAATTGCGGAACGGCATATTCCTTGTATATGAAGGTCAGTCGCTCTCGGGCCAGCAGCCGCCCGCGGGGCGTAGTCCCCAGCCTTTCTATTTCCTGCTCGATCAACTTAGGGTTCTGCTGTTGGGCAGCTCGGCCCTGTTCCAGCACCTTCAGAACGTCCTGGGCAGACCTGGCCACTTCCTCGACATTTAGAGCCCCCAGCAGCGTCTTCTCCGAGTCCTTCAGCTTCTGGGACAGAGCCAATACCTCTATCGGATCGCCGTAAATAGCCACGTAGTCAAGGTTTCCCTTGGCTAGTTCCCATTTGGCTATCCGAAGATAGTGAATCCCGTCCTCAAAGGCCGCGGCCGTACTCTTTTTGGCCTTGGCTTCGGGCACCTGAGCTGGGCTCAGCGAGCCGCTCAGAAGAATCGACACTACAAGGCCACAAATGGCTAGGTATTTGGCACGCATGTTATCCTCCGGCTATTGCACGACTGACATACTCCATTCCCCTTGTCAGGAAGTATTTATCGTCTCCCCAACCCGTTTTGTCAAGGATAAACACTTGCGGGCTTTATAGCTGTCCCTAGCTGCCCAATTCTGCCTTTTGGCGCCCCAGAGCCCCCAGCCAAGACCGGAGCCACTTGGTGTGGTCGATATAGTGTTCGTAACTGGTTAGATGAGGGGCGAAGCAGTTGGATGGCTCTTAGTGAAGCGGATTTGATACCTAGTACAATCCCCGAGTATCACCTCAATAATCCTTACGTGACACAGTGCCAATTGCCCGCGGCTGCCTACGTCTTCTCGCTTTCCTTTTCAATCAAATCTGCCACCGTGGGTTTTTCCAGGCTTTCGCCCTTGAAGATTCGCTCGACGTCGCTAACGTCAAGCGTCTCGTATTTGAGCAGAGCCTGAGCCAACTGTTCGAGCTGTTCGTGATGGTCCTTAAGTACTTTCTGAGCTTGCTCGTAGGATTCATCCAGAACTCGCTTGAGTTCTTCGTCAATTATCCGCGCGGTTTCGTCCGAGTGCTCACGTCCGCCGATCACCTCTCCCCAGGGGGACTGCGAAGCCTCCTTACTGTGTCGCACTAGTCCGAGTTTCTCGCTCATCCCCCAATCGCACACCATCCAGCGGGCCAGCCCCGTGGCTTTGCGGATATCCTCGGCCGCGCCGGAGGATATATCATCGCAGAACATTTCCTCAGCCGCCCTTCCACCAAGGGCCACTTGAATCTCGCTCGTGGCTCGGCGTTTGGTCCATAAGTGTCTGTCCTGCTCCGGCAACTGGAACGTTGCCCCCAAGGCTTGGCCCCGCGGAATAATCGACACCTTGTGCAACGGCTCAGCCTCCGGCAAAAGATGGGTTATCAAAGCGTGCCCTGCCTCGTGATAAGCCGTAACCTCTTTTTCCTTTTCGTCAATAACCTGGCTCTTTCGTGCTCGGCCCCAGTGCATCTTATCACGGGCCTCTTCTAAATCTGACAGTTCCACCGCATCTTTGCCCAACATAGTCGCCCCGATAGCCGCCTCATTGATAATGGCTTCCAGATCCGCCCCAGCCAGCATCCCCGTACCTCGCGCCAGCCGGCCCAGGTCCGCCTTGGGCGAAAGCTTAATCTTACGGGCATGGACTTTGAGTATCTCCAGCCGACCCTTGATATCCGGCAGCGGGATATACACCTGCCTGTCGAATCTTCCCGGTCGCGTCAGAGCTGGGTCCAGCACGTCCGCCCGGTTCGTCGCCGCGATCACGATCACCTGATCGCTACTGTCGAAGCCGTACATCTCCACCAATATAGCGTTTAGGGTCTGCTCTCGCTCATCGTGGCCGCCACCTCCGTTAAAGCCCGCTCCACGCCGTCGGCCCACCGCGTCAATCT
>SDBV01008123.1_pt1 | contig 14207 bp, 14 predicted proteins | sample 2277081 | NCBI WGS metagenome assembly SDBV01 (sample SAMN10402039, study PRJNA504765) | marine sediment metagenome | isolation source: marine sediment core GS10_PC15, 223 cmbsf | place: Arctic Ocean: Southern Knipovich Ridge | collected 2010
TAGGAGCAGGAGCCAATTGATGATCTCGTCAATGTCCAGACGATCCACGTCCTGGAGCATTCGGGCGTAGGGGACCAAGGGAGCCCTCAGGTGGGGGTTGGCCTCGTCCCATCTCATCCCGGCATACCACGTCTCATGGTACGCCAACTCCACCCTTCCGTTCTTCAGGTGGGTGAAGACAATGGAGGTACCGTCATTCACTACCCCGAAGTCGAGCCCGGCCCAGTGGGCCTCACGCGGCGTCCCCCGTAGGTACGGACGCAGCTCCTCTATGACGCAGTCCAACAAATCTTTGGCATTTTCGATCCAGCCTCGTACGCGGTCTGAGAACTGGGCCCCGTACTCGGTCGCGAATTCCCTCGGATCCTTCGCATACTCAATCTCGTAATCCTCCTGGGACACAGTCGGATTGACCTCCCAGGTCGGAGCCTGGATCATCAGCATGTTAGACGAGGCTTTATTATTGGTCAGGGACTGCAAGTAGAGGCGGTAGAAGAACCCTTCCTTCGCGTCCGGCGACGAGATGGATACGATACGCGCCTCGGTCCGTCCCACAGGAATACGCTTGTCGTCCGGGTCCTTCGGAGAGAACTGCTTAGCGCTCGGAGTGAGTGCCTTATAGACCTTCTTGGCGGAGGACTTCCCGTCGTCGATAAAGAACGCGAGCTCGTCCAGGATGAAGCAAATGAGACCGCGACCTCGAAGGCCCTTGGCGATGGAGCTCTTAAAGGTCGCTGTCAGGGTCGAACGCCCCTCCTTCCCGAACACCTTGACGTCATTCTTGGTCCGGAACTTTAGGAAGGTCTTTGTCTCGTTGGCCAGGGATCCCTTGAAGTAGTCGACCCGGGTCACGTGTCCGCCCATCTCGTCGAACACGATCTCGGCCTGGTCCTTGTCGTTAGCAACACACAGAACGCGGATCTCGCTGCTCGACGGCATGCCGTAGTAGGCCTGAGGGTCTCCGCGACGCAAAAGCCTGTATAGCTCGTAGGCAGCCACGATGGAGGACAGGAGGCTCTTCCCGGAGCGGCGCCCAAGAACAAGTATGAGCTCCCTCCGCTCCTTTTCGTCCTGCTCCTTTATGTTGCAGCGGCCTTGGCTATAGAGATGTCGGAGATACTCGACCTCCGACATCTCCCGTGCGTCTTCATTCCGGAAGTCCCGGGATACCTTTATTCGGTCCCCATTCCTTTCCGGAATGAAGTCGTCAAGCGGCAAATTGTAGTATAATTTGAAGATGAACTTCTGGACCGGGTACAGGCCTCCTGGTAGGAGCTTGTACCGGTCCACAAACTCCAGGATCGTCAGGAACCCGACGTCCTCAGTACCGTCACTCCTCTTGTCATCAAGAAAGGAGTCCAGAGCCTGGGTCAGTTCGCTCTTCCGAACTTTCTCGGTGCTCGGCATGATCAGACAGCGCTCGCGGCGGCGGCCTCCATCTTAACCTCCCAGTCGACCATGTCGGCCCTCATCTGCTCAAAGACCGTATCCATGGTCGCTTGATCCACGCCAGCCTTCTCCATGGAGGAGTAGAAGAACTCCATCCATACCTTGAACACCGCCTGAAAACGAGGAGACTTGAGATCAAGGCGCTCCGCAAGGGCCGCCTCCTTTCGCTTTAACAGAACCTCAGCCAGGCTTCTAAGCCCGTTAATCCGTTGAATAGTGTAGTTGGAGGTGTTTTTTCCCTCCCGGGCCGTCTTGCGGCGCTCCCATTTCAGATGGGATATCTCCTCCGCTATTTCAAGAAGCAAGATATCGATGGTGGCGGCCGTATTGGCGCCTTTTCTAACTACCTCGACAAGCTCCTGCTTATTGACATAGTCGATCCTCTTACGGACCTCCTCGTCTACGGCTACAGGATCTATGATATCAGGGGTAGGGACGTCCCCCGTCCGGCCGATTATATATCCAGCACCAACGTCCTTGGGATCTACCTTCTTCCCGCCAGGGAAAACTATAAGCTTCCCCTTGTCAGGGGGATCCCTTCCATCTCCATCAGTAGGGCCGTCGCTCATCAATAAACCCTACTGAAATAAAATCAGTCGGTCACCTCTCGGGAAGGAATGGTGACTTCGATTGGACGGGATTTGGCTCCATCCAGATCCACCGGAAGCTCCGAGGAAAGTTCCCACTTCTCTACCGGATTCTCTACCGGCGCCTGCTCAACGACCACCGGGAGCTGACGTCGTTCGGATGCCTCCCTGCGGATCTTCTCGGGGACCTGACGTATGATTCTCTTGGCGTATTTGTTGCACCAGCTGGGAGCCGTCTGACTCCTACATCCGGTGCACGAGAATCCAGCGAAGATGTAAGGGATATCCCGTTTCCGTAGCTTGGATCCGTCGACGCAACCCTTCCCGTAATCCCTATAGGCGGTGGGATCGATAAAGTACGCCACCTGGACGCCGTCATCTAGGGCGAGCTGACGACCAACTTCAGGAACCTGGCGAAGGTCTTCACGGGAGTACCTCTTCAAGATAGCAGCCTGAAGCTGCTTCCCGTACAGGCCTGTATTCATGAAATGGGAGATAGTCCGACGAACCTCCTCAGGATTCATAGGAGCCGAACTCAAATCCCGGCCGGGTTCCCCATAGTAGAGCCTTCCCCTCGGAGCCATTGAGACGTTCACGGGACGTCCCTGTTCCGGAGCCCTATATAAATTGGCTTGTGCCGTCAGACGGGCCCAATCAGAACCATCCGGGGCATTCCTGACGGCCGCTTCCATCTGCTGCTCCGTCATCCTCCCATGCTCATGAGCACGGCTGCATGCGGCGATGAAAGACATTTGATTGGGCGCTTGGCGCCTGGACACGACCTTGGTCGTGAGCTTTGTCAAATAGGCATAAGCGTCGGATTCACGGATGTCCGTGGAGATCCGGCGGAGAAGGACAAAGTCCGGGCTCAGGCTCCTCGCCCGGATGAGATCGATAGTGGAACGAATTCCGCCAAGAGCATCAGCGTCCAGGTACGTGTGACCGAGAATCCCGTGCTCATGGGCGAGCTGTCGAACCTCGGGATCCGAGGAGGCGATGAGAGAAGCTGGGTCCGCCAACCCGGCCATGATCTTCCGGGCGGCCAGAAGGTAGATGGGGCTCGGCATCGGATCGACGTCGGCCGCGGCGGCCTGACGGTCCCGGTAGTCCTGCCGGTCCTGCTCCGTAATCGTCGGCCTCGCGGGCCTGGCCTGCTGCCGGATGGTCATGATGGGGCCGGCGCTCATGACGATCGGAGCCCGGTTGAAGGCGGCCCTCAGGCGCTCCTTACGCTCCCGGTCCGACATGGGGAGGCCCCCTGGACGGTAGTCTGCGGCAGATGGGACGTCCTCCGCGGCGACCCGGCGCTCAGACGCGAGCTGGGGGAGGTAGTGGGCGTACACCCTCTGGGTGTAGGGGACCTTGTCGACGATGCGCTTCCCGAAGGATCCGCACTTCCCGCCCCTGCCGTGGACGCACCCGCCGCACTCGTCTTTGGCGAGGACGAAGAGCGCCCTCTTCGCGAAGCGGGCCACGAACTGGCGGTGGGGACCCTTCTGCGCGCATTTCGGAAAATGGGCAGCATTGACGTAGATATTCCCCAGGGCTCCGCGCTCCATAAGGACGTCCCTGATGTCGTCCGCGGCGGCACGGAGTTGTCCGACGCTGAATTCCAGCTGCAACCTCTCCTGAATCTGCTTGGCCGCCATCCCGGACATGACGTAGGTGGAAACGCGACCCACGATGCTGGATGGGGTCCGTGCCGGTGGTGCGGGACGATCCAGCGGGTTCGAGTTCACGACCGTATGAGGACGTAGAGGGATGAGGGAGGGAACCCTCATATCATCGTCATAGGTGAGGGCCTCTTGAAGCTCCGGAATGGCGTCAAGGTTCTGCTTTGGCATGGCCTCGGCCGCCCGGTAGTCCTCCTCAGTGACGTTCAGCCATCCCAGATCCGACACGCCTTGGCTTTCGAAGATCTCAGTGATATCACCGAGCCCTTCCCAGCTGACTTCCGGAACTTTCTTCTTACCCATCGCTTCCCTCGAGTCTCTCCAGGCCCGCCATGACGTGGGCGAGATTGGCGGCACAACGCCTGAACTGGGACGCTACCTCGGGCTCGAGAATGTGCTCATGCTCGAGCTGGATGAACCTTTCCCATGTGGTGGAAAGGATCTTCCTTCCGGGATCGGAGGCCGTCTTGGCAACCGGGAACCGGTCCATGACATCGGGGATCGTGATCTTGTGACGATGCTTGAGGCACCGCACGATATCCGACGCGAGGTACTGAGGAAGGGCCTTCCCGGTCAGGAAGGCAAGCACATGCCGTCGGACCAGGTCCTTCTTCCCAAATTCCTTGAGGAATTCCTTGGTCAGATCTCCAACAAGTTCCAGATTGGTGGCCGTACGACTCATATCTTCACCCGTATCCGATGGCGCATAAGAAGTGTCAACATGGGCGATGACCTTCCCCCCGCTGGTTCCGTCGTTGCTCTTTGGGTATGCGGAGTTCTCCAGCAAGTCCTCCGACGGGAACCCCTCAGGAATATTTTGGTCCTCCAGGACGAACCCTGACCACCAGTTCCCTAGAGCTCCGAGAAAGTCATCCATCGACGCGTCGTTATCCATGGATCCCGGAAGCTTAGATCCCTCGTCCTCATTACTGACGTACGCCCCGCTGGCTTCGGGAGCCCACATATCTTCCACCGGTGTGAGGCTAGATCCTCTGGTGGTTGTGTCGTAGTAGTCGGACCGTGCCGCCGGCCAATGCCCCGACGGAAGCTCCGACGCGCCGTCGGGCTCCTCTTCCTCCTCCCCGCCGACGGAGGAGGGCCCGGAGGTCGGGAGAACGTCGTCAAAGGTGTCGTCTGCCGGGCGGGGGCTCCTTGGAGGCCGGTCGGGATCCCCGGGGAGCATGCCGGAGGCGTGCTTCCCCCTGATGGCCTCCTCCTGCGGATAGCTCAGCCAGAACTCGATGAACGGGCCCTCGTAACCTCCCCCGTCGGGGAGGGAGGTCCCGGCAGGCTCCGTACTCTCGTCGTCCTCCCCGTGCTGGCCCGAGTCGAGCAGAGCGTCGTAAGGCCCGATCCCGAAGTCCTTCACAGCCTTGGAGCCGGCGTCGTCCGTGGGAAGGGCGGACGGCATTCTATCCTCGGACGGCATCCCATAGCCCATCCGTAGGGATCCCGGAGGGCTTCGGGGCCAGGCCGGGGGGCGGATCCGGCTGGTTGTTGGCCTTCATCCACTCAAAGTCCTCATCGCTGAGTCCGAGCTCGTAGTAGTTTAAGGGCTTCTCGTTCTCCGAACCGGGAAGCCACGAATAGGTGTCCGCAAGGCGGACCGCCGATATCTTGAATGTCGTCTCGTCACCCTGCGTGGCGTCCGTGTACCCCGTGACCCCGTCCGCGACCGGGCTCTCCTCGAGCCGGTCCAGGTGGGAGAAGCCCTCCCCGAGGGGGTCGTCGGACGGGCGCTCGCCCTGGTCGGTGAAGTACCCAAATTCTTCCGGGCTCTCCCCAGGTCCGATATGCATCACGCGGGGCCCGGGAAGGGTCTCCGGGGCCACAGAGGAGTCCGCGGTATGCGGGCCCCCAATGGAGGAGAAATGTCTACGGAAGTCCTCCAAGACGCCATCCAGGGCCATAGAATACTTCCCTGCCGGATGCTTACCCGTCGTGTTCATGAACATCTCGATGGGCGTAACACCTTCCTCCTGTTCAGACTCATCCGTGGGGAGCCCGGATTTAGGACCAGGAAAGGGTACCTCTTTATCTTCAGTCAGATCGGACGAGACGGTTGGAGAGAGAGCATCCCAATCCCAGGCCTCCACGTCACCCCTCTCCCGCTCCTCCACGAAGGGGTTGTAGTCGGCCGGATCAGGGTTCTCGTAGGCGTTGAAATCGTCCCTCGCTTCAGGAACTTGATCTTGAAACTGCTGCTCCACGAACCCCTCAGGGTCCGCCTTGACGTGCTGGACGTCCTCCACGATCTCTCCAACGCCGGGACTGTCCGCGCTTGCCCAGTGGGGGGCGTTGATCTCATCGTGGATTGTATCGGTGAAAGATGAAAGGACTTCGACCGCCTGACCCAGATTAGCTCGGAGCTCCTTCACCTGCTGAATATACCCACGTCCCCCAAGGAGCCCGTCCGGACTGAACTCGGAGGACGGCATCTTCGAGAAAAGTCGGAGAGCGGACATGCCGTACCCGTGTGAGCGCTCCGCGGCCCACAAGATCTTGGCGAGGTTCCGAAGAATCTCCGGATCCCATTGGAACCCCTCCGCACGAACATCCCGGCGGAGAGGTCCCTGGTCGCGAATGAACTCAATTCTGCCTGCCGTACGCACCTTCCCAGCGGAGAAAGCTACGCGCAACGCCATTTCATGAAAATCCTTCATGCCACTAGCGTAAGTATTCATAATGGATCTAACCCGCGTATACCGAAGAGCGCTTCTTCCTCATATACTCTCTGACACGCCTCTTACGAGATTCAGCTCTTTCTTCACTCTCATTCTGTTTTGAACGACGACATCTATCCCGATGACAGGCACGACAAATACGAGCACCATCCTTTGGTCTTAACCTAGTGTTATCGGGAGTAAATTCATGACCGTTACAACAATGAGTTCTCACACGGAGTATACTTGCACCAGCTATAAGACCATCGCAGCAAGCGACCTTGAACTCGTCGGAATGAATCCATTCTCGTTGCTTTCGTACATAATCTTCACGGCCCCACATATCCTTAGAAGCTAATGACATTTTAGCCCTAACTTCGGGCCTAGAATGAACCTCTTTGGAAGTTAAAGACATGCGCTCCCGTACTAACGGATCGGAAAGTCTGGCTTTCATCGTAGCTATCACCTTCGCTCGATACTCCGGACGGTCCCAGGGATTCTTGACCGGATGCGGAATGTGCTGACCGCCTTTCGCGAGGTTGAATCCTTTCTCAGAGTTTCGTGAGTCGAAGTGAGAGATCCACTTCTTCTCAGCCGTATTCCCCTCCTCGAGTGTGTCGCAGACCTCAAACACCTCATGGGAGAACGCGTCCTTCCCGTACTTCCGGATCGCGTTCGGAAAGTGCCAGCGTCCTCCCTTAGAAGAACGGGACTTCGAGATATGCTGGTTCCAACGTTGCTTCCAGGTCTGGGAAGTCATCCCGATGTAATGGCGCCCAGAAGCAACATGGATGTGACAATAGATCGTCCAGGACACTCTGCCTGGACGGTGTCATAAAGATTCCATCTCTTTTACGGGCCCGTCGTCATCGGTGACCAGCCGCTCGATGAAATGACCCTCGTCATCCTGTCCAAGCTTCCAGAAATCCTGCTGGGACAGACAGACAAGGGTATCGGAGGCAATACGGCGAAATCCGACCAGCTGGCGCAAGCTAGTCAAACGAATTTTGCCCAATCTTGACGCGGTCCTCGGAGGCGGCGGATCCACGAAAAAGTCGTCAATAGCGCTTGACGAAAAGCGGACGTCCTCAATCTTCAACGTACTCATATGACGGAGCCTCTGTCGGAGCATGCCCATCATACCTCTAACAACCCATGAACTCGGAGTGAGTCTTCTTTCCTTTCCTGCTGTTGCAAAAAGCACAGGCGCAGCAGAGGTTGTCCGGGTCGTTGGATCCACCTCTGGATAGTGGAACCATATGATCAACCTGGTATCTCCCATTCAATTCCATCCGACAATAAAAACAACGGCCTTCCTGTTTTTCATATTGGGCTCGGATGTCATCCGCCGTATGGGACCCAGAAGCTTGCGCATACCGAGCGCGATACACAGCACGACGAGCAGCAATTTCCGCAACATGCGATTGCTCGTACTTAATGCGCGACGCCCTACGCTTCTCAGCGTTCTCTTTCGCCCATCTAGCATACGATGCGCGCCTCTTTTCCGGATTAGCTTCAACCCATCTCTTATAGACGCCCCGTTGGACCTCTGGATGGGTCTTCCGATATCGAGCTTGCGCCGCGTACTTCTTAGAGGGACCGAGGGAACTCATCACCTCCCTCGAGGACAACAAGCCTATCGGGGCCTCAGGACTGAACAGTCAGGGTCACCGAGACGTCAACAGGAGAGTTTGAAGCCGTTCCGGAGGAAATCCGAACGGAGTCCGTGTAGGTTCCAGGCGCCGACGGAATCTTCGAAGAGTCCAGGGATACTGTGACCTGAGCTGTCTGCGCCGGATCCAGGGGACCGCCGGATGCTGGTGTGACAGTGAGCCAGGTCGACCCATTAACCACAACCACAGCGAACTCGAGGGAGGACTGCACGGGCCCAGTGTTTTCCACCGTAATGGCCTGAGCTCCAGTGGAGATACCTGTGGACAGAACGTGAGTGAAGCTCAGCTGAGTGGAAGAAACTCCGATAATAGGCCTTGGAAAGACCGTCACGGTAACAGGAACAGGGATGATCGTGGGGGGATCCCGGTTATCCTGCAAGTTCACGTTCCCATTATACGGGGACTCAGAGGCAAGCAGGGTGGCCGTGAGCAAGCTGACGTTGATACGGGCCGCCTGATTCTTCCCGATTCCCTGGGTAGTGGACGGGTCGGCAGACAGCCATGCGGAATCAGGAGTGGCCGCGATGGACATGAAGGATCCGAACGCCCCGATATTGTGCACCTCTACCGATCCAACGGCCTCGTTCGCGGCACCTTCCACAATAATAATGTTGAACGGGGACGCGGTCGGCTGTACCAGGGCCATGAGCGGCGCGAGCTGCGACCGCACTTCGCTCAAAGAGTTTGCCATCTCCTCAATCACGTCTCCCGGAATAGGGATCTCCACATGAAAAAGGGGGCCGTACGGAGTGCCGATATCCACGAACTGGAACAGCTGGCCAACCCCTAGCGTATTGTCGGCCTGAACGGACCAGCTCCAGGTGCCTCCGATAGACTGCTTGCTGAAACCGAACTTGCTTCCCGCAACAGTGGCATCAAACGCTGTCATGGGGGCCCCCGGAATAGTCAGGGCCCGGCGTTACACTGAACCTTTGAGGGCTTTTTGGCACATGGGGGCGAACCATACGCAGGAGGCCTGATTAAAGGCTGGCCGGCAGAGTCAGAGGTGGCCGATGGGTTTGGAAGAACAGCAGTCCTACCGGCGCAAGGAAAAGCGCCTACTAAAGCGACTCAAGGAGAGAATGAAGATCGCTGAAGGACTCTCGCGCCAGGAAGATCCGAAAGGGGCAGTCCCGGTCGTCCGAGTGAGGCTATGGATCCTGCTCCTCTCACTCTTGTGCCTCGTCGCACTCCTGACCTATCTCGTCTAGCCGACCGTCAGTCGATAGTGAGGATCTGGTCACCAACCTTGCGGATCGTTCAACCGGAAGAGGAAAGTTGTACCGACCATATGATCTATGAAGCTTCCTAGCCTCAGCAACGTAGGCCTTAGCGGCCTCCTCAACGGTGAAAAAACGACCGAGATACTTGTAAATACCGTTGGCATGAATTTTTGAAACGAACTTACCATCTTTAGTCTTGCTCACCCCTTTAAACCCAGTAGATCCGGGACGAGAAGAATTCATCTGATTTTGGGCCTGCGTAGCAATCCGAAGATTCTCGCCACGATTATCGAGGCCGTCTCCGTTCCGATGATCGCACAGAAAGCCGGGCGGTTTGTTCAAGATCTGGTTGTGCATGTAGATGCCGATTTGGCGTCCATCCCGATATTCAGCACGTTTTGCGTACCAGTGACCATTCGGCCCCTTCACGGCTAACCACTTGCGACACGCTAATTCATCGTAACGGGCCTCGTCCACCAGAGTAAATTTACCTTGCGTGAGAGGGATCCACCGACATCCATGAACTGAAGAAGGCTCTGGTTGGTCACGAGCACCGCCGGCCGATGCATTAAAGCACTTCAGGCTACAGAATTTCTGTTTATTCTTTCCGGGAACGAAGTTTTTGCAGCACTGAGGACATTTCTTCAGTGGAAGCCGCATCGAATCTGAATGACATTCCTTACTACAGAATCGACGGCGAACGGAACGAAAGAATGTCTTCTTGCATTGCCCACAAATGAATTCGAGCATATCGAACTCTACCATGACATGACATGAAACGTTCTCCTATATCAATCGATGGTTAGAATCTGGGCATCTCCACGGTCCTGAAACTGTGGAAGCGAGACCTCATGAAGGATGTTGAAGTGCTTGTCGGATATCGCGAAGAACACGGTCCAATACTTCGCATACCTCGAATTCACGATGGCATCGTTCACGACGCCTTCGATTTCTTCGTCACTCATCTGAGATCCGTTCGACGCCTCACGTTGCTGCATCTGGGCCTCGACCTCAACCTCGCGCCCACCGTCTATGATAAGACTCTTGATCCTATCAAGAGCCCGGAAGAACCGATGTCTAACTCTTCCCTGGGTCAAGCCCATCTGTTTTGCGATCTCCGACTGACAGGTGGTCTCATACATACGCCAGAGAATCTCCCGATCCTGATCCGAAAACTTCGGCGCGAGCTCACGCTCAAACTGGTCTCGTTCGAGAGCGGGATCGATGGTTCGGAGAAACTGGATACGCTTGATGCCACGATGCAAGCGATATGAAACGGCGGCCTGAGTAATGGAGAACAGCTTCGCTATCTGCTCCTGCTTCATGTGATCCCTGTAGTACAGGGTAATCAGGTCGGCTTCACGGGGAGGAATTCGGTCCAGATAGTGTTCTATAGCGCTGAAGTCCAACCTCAGCCTCGGGCCATCCTCCTCGATAAGCGGCTCCTCCGGAGCCGGCCCGAGGCTCAAGTCGATCATCGCCTCGAAGTCGATCTCGGATCCATCGTGACCGAGTCGGTCCTTATTGCTGAAGCGAGCGGATATGTCAAACGGATCCGCCAGGACGATATGGGACATCTATTCTCCAGCCGTAATGCGAACCAAGTCCGCAGCAGTTTCTGTATACGTATTCGTCTCAAACGGACGGTGTTCGTATCAGTATGCGTATTACGGCTGGACCCGATGTGAACCGAGCCAACTTAATCACGTTACCGAAGAAAGTCGGGAAGAATTCAGATGTCCTTGAGAAAGTCAGGAAGAAGATCGAAAGAAGAGGCTGGAGAAAGACGAACTTTTCCCGTATTCCCAAACTGGAAGATATGGGAGTATACGGTCGTGATTCCGAGATCCTCCTTCAGAATCTTCGAGGCAGCGGCGAAGTCGGGCACGGATTTCTGAAGAATCGGTCCTAAGTCTAGACGGTCGCTCAACCCCACGAGGTCAAAGTTCAAACGTATCCGATCCTTCAACGTGGCGGCTTTCTCCCTCTCAGCCCTGGAGAACCCTGGAAAGTCTGACTCATATAATTCATCAACCGATCCGAACCGGCACAACGGAGCCGCAACTCTCTTACGCAATCGAGGAATTCCGACGATCCCATCCGACGGATCCCCCGTGAGGGCCTTGAACATCCGGATGTTGGAGGGAGGGACCCGAACCTTGTACCTGGACAGCATATCCTCCTCCGCACGCTCGGCGTCGAAGAAGCGGTTCCCTTTAACGCCAGGCCGGTAGAGGACGATCCTGTCGCTCCACGCGAGAAGCTGATAGAAGTCTTTGTCAGACGAGATGATAACGCACATGTCGTCAAAATGGGAGCGAACGTAGCTGGCTATGAGATCGTCCGCCTCTTCGTCCCGATGGTGGCACAAGTCCGCTCCCAGGAGCTTCAGGACGTGGATGATGACCTCAAGATCGTTTCGGGCTTCGTACCCGTCCGATAGCCTCAGGGGGAGGTCCGCTTTTCCGGGCATGTCGGATTCCTCCTTGAATTTGTACTGAGGATCCATGGCCAGCCGCCTCTTCGGAACCCCGTCCAGAAAGAAGACCATGCGCGTTGGGTGGGATATAGACGGGATCCAGTCGGCAAGCATAGACAAGACCCCGTAAATCAGGCCTGTCGGGTACCCACCCGGAGACACCATGCAGTCCGGTCCGGTCCGGTCCTTAACGAAGACCGCATGGGCCCGATGAAGAATATTGTTCCCGTCTATGAGAATGTTCCTGTCCATTAGCCATCGACCTTCTTTACATACGTGGCCGGAAGATCCATGAGCATCTTCTTACTTCTTAGAACGATGGACACCTGGACCACTTGCTTCTTCTCATACACGATAGATACTGTCCCTTGTAGATTCTTATAGCTCCCCTCAATAATTCGGACGGAGTCGCCACAGACGAACCTCCCCACCCTCAGGTCGTCCATTCCTGCCCGCATCAGGTTCAGCTTCGAGTCGTCCAACAGCGCGTATTCAGGTTCACCCCTACTGTTCTTGCAGGAGATGAGAACGTCGCTGAAGAACGCGGTATCCCTAAGCCTCAAGAACGAAATGCCAGTCACGTACCGAAAAAATACGTAGCCCTCCATAAAGAAAAGGGTCTGGGATTCATCCCGGAACTGTTGGGAGATGGCCGGAATGAACATATCTATGTCATCCTGGCCCAAGATCCTCCGGGCAGACCGTCTCAAGATGTCTATGTCTGCCTCCTTCTCTCCAACGGAAGACAGTTGAACGACGACCCACCGAGTTTCGTCATCCAGATCCTTTAATTTTGCTGAGGAAGTCACTGACAAACTGCTTTTCAGAGATGGGAGTTCGAGTCGAATCCAACCCTACTTCCACAACATCAGGCCCCTCCTGAACACTGACCTTCTTACCCTTTCCGACTTTCGCATCCAGGCTGGTCAGACTCTCGTCCGAAGAGAATCTGACTCCATCCACATCGATCTCTTTCGGGATCGGGACGGTCTTCGGATCCGGGGCCTTCTCCGGCTTCTCCGGCTTCTCAATGGGATCCGACACCCTCGGGGTGACGGGAACTGGAATGTCCGCCTCGAGAATGATGTGAACGCCGCCCGTTCTTACCTCCGACTCCCCCTTCTTCCCTTCTTTCTCGACCGAGGGCGCGGCGGTGTTAGGGTCCCTCACATAAACGGGACGTTCACGTATCTCCGAAACCGCGGGGCTATCCGACAACAGCGTGGCCTCAATGTCCGCCATCGTGGTGACCTTGGGGATGTAGGTTTCTGTGTTCTCGATGATTCTCTTCGCCAGGTCTCGATAGACCTGGGCTTGCTCCGAATCAGGAAAGCGTTCTATCACTGTCTTTCCTTCAAACTCAGCATCGTGCACCAATTTTGATCGGGGTATGTGGGCGACTATGGGAATACCAACCAGCCTTCCGAACTCCTCCACAATTTCCTTTTCGCAGGGCACGCCGCGCATATTATCGATGAAGCCCGCCACCCCTACTTCCACCCCGGCATCATGCAGCCGGACAACAGCACGGGTGATGTTATTCGACTGATAGAGGGTTAATACCTCCCCGCAAATCACGACATACATCTCCTTGGCATAACCCGATCTTATGGGTTGAGCGAATCCCCCGCAGACCACGTCACCCAGAACATCAAAAAGGGCAAAGGTAACGTCGTGCTTATCAAATATGTGAAATTGGTCTAAAAGCTGGAGAGCCAGATTGACCCCCTTGCCAGCACAACCTCTCCCCGGCTTTGGCCCACCACACTCCAATCCCAAAATATTATTAAAACCGGTGAAGACAACCTCTTCTATCAACTCCTCGGTTATTCGGGGATGCTTCATCGTCTGGTCCATAAGGGTAGGCATCAACTGGCCGCATAGAGTGGCGATGGAATCCCTTTTAGGATCACACCCCACCTGCATTACCGTTTCGCCCATCTGGGAGAGGGCGGCACTAATATTGGATGAAACAGTAGATTTACCTATCCCTGCCTTACCATATACTGCGATCTGTCTTCTCGAGGCCATGAACTTTCCTCCTACTCCAGGGCCTGATATTTTCGTAACAGGTCCATAATGTCCTTCAACTCTATCGGGGTGGGTATGCTGACATCGGTTTTATCCAGAATCACTCTAGCCACCTTCCGGTAACACTCGGCTTGTGGGGAATCAGGTAGTTTCTCCACCACTGTTCCCCTCATTCGTTCAGCCTCCTGCACCGTGTCCGACCGGGGGATATGTCCAATTATAGGGGCATTGATAATCTGGCTAAATTCCTCCATTAACTCCGTTTCCTTTGTCACCCCGCGCTGATTGTCGATTATGCCACCAACTCCCACCGGAACCCCGGATTTGGCTAGATCGGCGATGGCGGAGCAGATATTATTGGCCGAATAGAGAGCCATCAGTTCACCGCTACTAACAAGGTAGATTTCCTTGGCGTAGCCACTTCTCATC
>SDBV01008125.1_pt1 | contig 14206 bp, 13 predicted proteins | sample 2277081 | NCBI WGS metagenome assembly SDBV01 (sample SAMN10402039, study PRJNA504765) | marine sediment metagenome | isolation source: marine sediment core GS10_PC15, 223 cmbsf | place: Arctic Ocean: Southern Knipovich Ridge | collected 2010
GCTCCTGCTAACAGGATAACCGGCCTGGTTTTAATTAAAGAAATCTGTAAAATCAGACTATTTTTTAAATGGGGAATATTAATTTTTTCTTTTTAAAATCGGCCAACCCGGCGAAAATACGATTTCTCCGGTTTTTGGAAAATATTGTTTAAATAGAGATTTTCCCGAAAGTGATCCAATGATTTAGGATTTATTTATTCATAATACCCTCCTAAATGGTCAATCACAATTATATAAACAACGAAATTGCCAGTTATTGTTTCAATATACTTGCGCTTTTAAACAAAAAAAGCTAATATACGATTAAATTAAGGGTAAAAAAGGCTGATGCGCTGCATTTTTGAGGTATAGTGACACTTTGGGTGGATAGACTGCAATAATGAAGTTTTTTAGGGTACTATACTTCATATTTGCAGTACACTCACTCGTTATATTTTGGGAGACTTTGTCTTATTATTAATACCGCTTAAAGTACAAATGTATGGCTGGTTTTATGAAAAATTGCACAATCTATGAGAAGTTGAGTCACATAAGTAAAAGAATAGTATACAACGCTGAATGCGACTTATGTCATTATACAAGCATAAATACTATAAAGGAAATTATAAAAAATAATGAATTATGGCTTTCACATTATGAGTACCTTAATGACCCAAACGAAGTATTATTTGGTATAAATGTTCTGCAACATCTTGTTCATAATGAAAATATTTTCAAAAAACTTAATTCCGTTACTATTTTTAAAAAAGTGAAAAACCGGATAAAAAGTGATAGTCCAATTTTTATACTGTCACTAACTACTGAAAGGGATTCTCTAAGTCAATGGTTTGCATACGGTGATAGGGGTGCAGGTTGTTCTGTCTATATTAATATATTTATCCTTAAAAGAATCATGAAAAACGTAAATTATAGGAATTATGGATTTTACCCCATAATTTATTATGATGATAATCGCAGTGTCGACATTTCGGGGGAAAAACCATTCTTAGTAAATGATACTAAGAACAGACAATTTGAAGATAATATTTTAGAAAGTCTGGCTTGTTTGAATGATGAATTGAATAGTGGAATGAATGAAAAAAAAATTGAGGATCTATTAGTTGCTCTATTAATTACCAATACAGCTTTAATAAAAAATAGTTTCTATAAGGACGAAAAAGAGTATCGATTGATTTTAGTTTTAAATCCAAATGATATCAATATTTCAACCAATATAAATGATAAGCAGATGAAAGTTATATATAAATTGAGTATTGAACAGCACATTCATAAACTAATAACTGAGATTAAGATAGGTCCGAAATTCAAGAGAACAGAAGGGATTGAATATGCTCTATCAGTATTGTGTAATAATTATCGATTAGATTCAGTAAACATATCTTATTCAGATGGGAATCTGAGATAAAATCATTTATCTGTAGAGATTTGATATCGCTTTGTACTACAATACTGGCACTTTAACGTTTCAGGTTTGCATCGGAAGATGAGGCCAAATTCTTGGAGAAGCTTTAGAAAAAATACATGAAGGAAAAAGGTCTCAATATATACGGAAAATGGAAAAAGTTATAACCAAGCAAATTCAGCCGACCTCGTTCCTCGGCGGCTGATTTGCCCCGTTATACTCAACAATGAAAGAAGAGGGATTTAATGACATCGTTAGAAAATATACCTGTAAAATCTTCTGATTTGATTAGTGAAATAGAAACTGGACAAGTTAAAATTCCTCAATTTCAACGTAAGTTTGTTTGGGGTCTCATAGCATCCGCAAAATTATTGGATAGTATTATCAAAGGTTATCCTATTGGAACATTTATTTATTGGAGGACTAACGAAAGATTAAGAGCTGGTCACTCCTCTTTCGATAAGAAGAAATCGACATAATGGGTGTCAATAGGCAAACACGATGCTCGCAAACGCACTATTCATAATCCTGACCGTCGCCGTCGGCTGGGTATGGTTCTATTTCTTTATCAGAGATACTATCGGGTGGCCGGAGACGAAAAATAAGTGAGATGAAAATGATTAGAAATTTAGAAGAAAGAAAAAGAGAATTAGAAATAAAGTTGAAAGAAATAACAAACATGATAGCTGAGTTTCAAGAGCAAATCAAAAGTGCTGAAGGAAAACAGTCACTAAATCTTATTATACATGATGAAAAACTCAATAGGGAATTTCTTGAAGAAATGCGGTGCATATTGACATTTCCTGGAAATATATTAAAACAAATGACAAACAATCGGTTCCGGTAATTCAAACAATTTTAAAATAGAATATGAAGATGAAAATAAAAAGTTTTGTTAATATGAGATATTTATCCAAAAAATAGAGGAAAACTAATGCCAATTAATGAATATCTTAAACAAGTAAAACAAAGATTTAAGTCAGGAATTTCAACAGAACATACCTATCGCTCTGATTTACAGGTTCTTTTAAATAGTCTTGTTCTAGGTATCACTGTAACCAATGAACCTAAAAGACAGAAGTGTGGTGCTCCCGACTATATTCTTCAAAAAAAAGAAGTTCCTTTGGGTTACATTGAAGCTAAAGATATTGGCATTGACCTTAATAAAATTGAAAAATCTGACCAGATAAAACGTTATCTTGGAAGTCTTAATAACCTTATTCTAACTGATTATTTAGAGTTTCGCTTTTACAAGTACAGTAAAAAAGTCAAAACTATTCAAATTGCTTCTATTATAAATGAAAAACTAAAGACGCATCCTGAAAACTTTGAATCTTTTCAAACACACATTAATGATTTTTGTGGTTTCAAAGGACAAACAATCAAATCTGCTGAAAAACTTGCTCAAATGATGGCTCAAAAAGCTCGAATGATGGAAGAAGTTTTACATAACGCTGTAAAGGATGTTGATGAAGATAACACTCTTAAAGACCAGTTGAAAGCATTTAGACAAATTTTAATTCACGACCTTGATGAGAAGGCCTTTGCTGATATTTATGCACAAACAATTGCTTATGGTTTATTTGCTGCAAGGCTACACGATGAAACTTTAGATGATTTTTCAAGACAAGAAGCTAGAGATTTAATTCCAAAATCAAATCCTTTTTTAAGAAATCTTTTCGATTATGTTTCAGGTGCACAATTGGATGACAGAGTTGTCTGGATTGTTGATGACTTATGCGAGATATTCAGAGCAACAGACCTTCAATCAATTTTATCAGATTTTGGAAAAGCTACAGGACAAAATGACCCGTTCCTTCATTTTTATGAAACATTTCTCGCTGAATATGACCCAAAACTTAGAAGGTCACGTGGAGTATATTATACGCCTGAACCTGTTGTTAACTTTATTGTTCGAGCAGTTGATGATATTCTAAAAGATGAGTTTGGACTTTCAAAAGGGCTTGCCGACACAACAAAAATTAAAGTTAAATATGATTCAGATGTTACGGATAAACGGTCTAAAACGGGATACAAGCAAATAGAAAAAGAGGTTCATAAAGTACAAATATTAGACCCTGCTGTTGGCACAGGGACCTTTCTTGCCGGAGTAATAAAACAGATTTACAATAAATTTACAAATCAAAAAGGTATATGGTCAAACTATGTAGAAAATGAACTTCTACCAAGAATCAATGGTTTTGAAATATTGATGGCTCCCTATGCAATGTGTCATTTAAAATTAGAAATGCTGTTGCGTGAGACTGGATATAAACCAAAGGATGACAATAAACAACAGCGACTCAGAGTTTTTCTTACAAATTCGTTAGAAGAAGCTCATCCAGATACAGGGACTCTTTTTGCCAGTTGGCTTTCCCGAGAAGCAACTGAAGCCAATTATGTAAAGCGTGATACACCTATTATGTGTGTAATTGGAAATCCACCTTATGCAATCAGCAGTACCAATAAAGGGGAATGGATACAAAATCTTTTAATTGATTATAAAAAAAATTTAAAGGAAAGAAAGATAAATATAGATGATGATTATATAAAGTTTATCCGATATGGGCAGTATTTTATTGATAAAAATAGTGAAGGAATATTAGCATACATATCTAACAACAGTTTTATAGATGGTATTACACATCGAATCATGCGCAAAAATTTGATTGGTACTTTTAATAAAATATACATCATTGATTTTCATGGTAATTCATTTAGGAAAGAAAAAGATATCGATGGTGGAAAAGATGAAAATGTTTTTGATATTCAACAGGGCGTTTCAATAAATATTTTTATTAAGCAAAAAAGCAATACTAAAAAAACACGTATATATCATTTTAATGTATATGGTATCAGAGAAAAGAAATACCACTTTTTACTGCAAAACAGCATCAAATCAATAAATTGGCGTAATATTAATCCATCCGCTCCCTATTATTTTTTCACTCCACAGAAATCAAGCGATAAAATATATGATGAAGGATTTTCACTAAGAGAGGTTTTTAAGATTGTTAATTCAGGAATAAAAACAGATAGAGATAGCTTGTTTATTGATGATGATAAGAAAAAGCTAAATGATCGCATGAAGATTTTATTTAGTAATGATTTAATTAGTAGCTTCATTGAAACATACAGAGTTGTAGATTCTGGAAGTTATAAAATTACAAAAGTCATAAAGAATATTCAACATTCCGATAAATTTCTTAGAAGAATTACATATCGTCCATTTGACGAAAAATATATTTACTATGATCCTGAAGTCATTAGCAGGCCGGCGTATAAGGCTATGAAATATATGATTAGTGATGAAAAAAATATACTATTATGCTTTATGCGACAATATTCCTATAATTGCGACTATAGCTATGCTTTGCTATCAAATAATCTAGTTGAATCTAGAGTATTTATAAGTAACAAAGGTATTGCTCTAGTTGCACCATTGTTTTTGTTTTCTCCTGAGAATAGCCTAATTGACGAAATTAGTTGTTCCAATTTTAGGGAAGATTTTATTACGAAAATGGTTGAAAAAACAGCTTTAAATTATAATTTAAATTTGCAAACTGAAAAAACATTTAGTTCATATACGATTATTGATTATATATATGCTGTACTTCATTCAAGTAAATACAGACGCAAATATGATGATTTGCTAAAAATTGATTACCCTAAGATACCATATCCTAAAGATGCTGACTATTTTAGGTCATTAGCTGGTTTAGGAAGCGAATTACGACATTTACATTTACTGGAAAATATAACGGTAGAACAATTTATTACGGTATACCCTGTTGATGGTAGCAATATTGTTGAAGAACCAAAATATAAAAACGAGAAAATCTGGATTAACAAAACACAATATTTTGACAATGTTCTTAACATATCGTGGAATTATTATATAGGAGGTTACCAGCCAGCTCAAAAATGGTTGAAGGATAGGAAAAGAAGAAAGTTATCTTTCCAGGATATTGTACATTACCAGAAAGTCATTCTTGCATTAGATAACACTGATAGGATAATGAAAGAGATTGACAAGATTATTGAATTATAGCCATGAATTAGTTATTAAGAGCTTGGTGAAAATTTATTGAATTAATAGCAATATAACGAATCGGCTTTGCACGTCGACTCTCCGAGTCGAGTGCAAAGCTGATTCGTTATACCACCTTTTCTTGCGCGATGATTTCATTCCTGAACCGTTCACCGGCTTTGTCAAGCAGTTCAAGCGCTGCAAGCATCGGCTTGACGAACTTGCGGCCATCCAGACAGCCCTGTGTGTATTCAGCCCTATGAAGTGCCATTATTTCGTTCATCTTGTCGCGAACGTCGATAAGCTGTTTGAATGATTCGCGAAGCTTTAGAAAGTAGACGTTGATCAGCATCTGCAAGCGATCAAAATCGAATGTTTCTTTGTTGCCGCTTTCGATCGTCAGATCGAGTGCTTGGTTGTAATCGAGTTTGCCTTCCATGACGCTCATGTATGGCAGACAGTGAGAGCCAAGGGCCTTGGTGTATTTTACCGCCAACATGTATAGCTCTTCAAGTTTTTCTCGGTGAAGTGTGTCGCGTTTTGTGTTGCGTTCATGTTCAAGTTGGAGCAACAGTCGATTCGTATTGTCACGGTTTGTCAGAAAGACGGCAAGTAAGGTGACCGTTGCGGTGATGACCGCAGTTACGATAGCAATGTAGATTTCAGCAGGGACCAATCGGAAACTCCTTCTGTCGCGTGAATGGCGTTATAACGACGAAGTTCAGTGGTTTTGTGAAGCGAAGCGGAACAAAATCCACTGCAACGAATTGTTATGTGCTGTTCACATTTTATATCAAATCCTTATTCCCAATCTATCTATCATTTGAACAAAATTAATACATTCAACATCTTGTTCCTTACAAACCAAGTATGGTATATCTAAAGCAATCAAGAATCCAAACCCAAGGAGGAAGCCTTATGAGATTCTATACAAAACACCATCAATTTTACTGCGGCATCGATCTTCATGCAAGGACTATGTACGTCTGCATCATGGATCATGAAGGAACAATCCTTAAACACCGGAACATGCCGGCCACCGCAGACGCTCTTGCTGATGTGCTCCAACCATACCGGGAGGACCTGGTCCTGGCCGTTGAGTGCATCTTTACCTGGTATTGGGTGGCAGATCTGTGCAACCGCATCGGCGTCGAGTTCGTCCTGGGCCACGCGCTGTACATGAAAGCAATACACGGCTGTAAGGTGAAAAACGACAAGATCGACTCCCGGAAAATCGTTGCCCTGCTCCGTAGCGGCATGTTTCCTATGGCCTATGTGTCTCCATAGCCAATGCGCTCAACACGTGATCTCCTTCGCCGCAGGTTGTACCTTGCTCGTCAGCATGCACAGCTTCAGACGCACATCCAGAACACCAACACTCAGTACAACCTGCCCTCTTTCGAAAAGCGTATAAACTGCCAATCCAATCGTATAGGTATAGCAGATCGCTTCACAGACCCTATGGTTCGTATCAGTGTCGAAGCGGATGCCGCACTCATGGACGCCATTCACAAGCAGATCCTCGCTGTCGAAAGACAGATCATCGCACAGGTTCCTGAACATGATCCCGTGGCCGTACACCTTCTTCGAAGTATCCCAGGCGTGGGTAAAATCCTCGCCCTGGTGATCTTCTACGAGATCCACGACATCAACCGCTTCCCAAGGGTCGGTAACTTCATCTCCTATGCACGGCTGGTGAAGTGTGCTCACGAGTCATCAGGCAAGCGCAGAACTGGAAAAAACTCAAAGATCGGAAATGTCCACCTGAAGTGGGCCTTTAGCGAGGCAGCCTGCCTGTTCCTTCGCCGCAATGAACGCGCCAAACACTACCACAGAAAATTGGTCAGCAAATACGGTAATGCAAAAACGCTCTCTATTATCGCCCAGAAACTCGGGCGTACTGTCTACTCCATGCTCAAAAGGAGGTCGCCTTTCGATGCAAAACAGTTCTTTGAAACAGTAGGATGAAACGGGGCGGGATGCATGAGACCCTGAGCCTAACTGGAACACTACAGGATGATGCTCATCCGGTGTCCACTTCATTCAGCTTTCAAGCTGCTATCCCGGCACCGTAGCACCGACTCCTTGAGTCCCTCGCGTTGAATGGTCCTGTATACCGGTCCCTTTTATCTTCTATGAATTCATCGTGAATCCATTTCCACGGTCTGCCCCGCGTCGATCCGCCACAGTAACTGAGCCTGCCGGATTAACAGACAGAACTCCTCTTTTGAATCGGACGGCATTCGGGTACCAATAATGTTCTAGGGCGCCTCGAGCGACCCTCTATATGTGTTTGGTGCAGACCAGTTATTGCACCAGTATCTTCGAACCTAAGCCGGATTATGGGAACGGAAGAGCGGTGGTTCATCCGGTTGTGTTCGTCAATTGAAAAAAATTATTAGGGGTACCTTTGTCCCTTGACTTTGGGGGCCTTATATGTGTTATATATCCCATCATTCTATTTAATGAAAGTGCACATCCAAATTATAGTTGGTGGATGTAAACCGGACGCCATCATATTTCAATCAATTCTACTGTGGCTCAGTATCCTCACTTTTGCATTGGTCGAAGCCTCTCACAATTTGGAAAACACTCTACTTATACCATTCTTTTGGTATTAGTTTTTTGCCACCTCGCCATTCTTCTACTTCATGAACGCCCTCAATCTCGCCGTATATACTGCTATCTGCGTGATCAAGTATTATGCTTTGCCATGCGCCGTTCTTGGCGATGATTGAATCCGCAACACTCTTGAACATTTGCATCACAGCCTGAACATCTTCATCTTCGTATTTGGGATCATAGTCTTGTTCTTCACTTCCGCGCTTTACTTTCGGGAAATAGACCTGGCTTGGCTGATCGAAAATAACGAAACTGGGGACTGACGAGATCTTCTGTCCTGTGAAGAACTCCTGCAATGAGCAAAAAAGTGCTAAATGGAATGAGACCCAATTGGATGCGCTTCCGACTTCTGCCAAGTAGTGCCAGTTGTCATCAGTACTGAGCACTGAAATATTCAGGTCTTTCACGTCAAATTTCGGTGCGGTTTCGCGGTATTTTCCCTCCACGTCTAGTGTCTTTAGATGTTTGAGCATACTTTGTGATATTCGCGCCGTAGCAGCTTTAACTCTTTTTTGGACGCTCGTACGATCTACAATCTCTGTCAATGTTTCATATTCCTTCTCAAGCAGGGATATTTCTTCTTGGAATTCACCACCATCGCCCAGGCTTTCAAAGGTTTCCATTGAAGCCTTCAAGTGGCCTAAGAACAGGAACATGTTTTTTCTGCGCTGGAATTCCTCTTGAGCTTTCTTGTCGCGTGCAACCAGAATGTCATATCTGCCCTGGAGAACTTTTTGGGATTCGAGAAGCGAATCAAGTTGCTTGCTCAGTCTCTCTTCCTCCCTTGAGAACGACGTTGGTATTTCCTCAACACTTTTTGATTCGTTTTCATACTTTTTGAACGCTTCAGAAATTTTGAAAAGTTCTGTAGTGCTGTGGGGATGTTCCGAACTGCCGCAAGCCGGGCAGCTCTGCGGCTCTGTGGAAATGTCCTTCAACCACTGAGAAATGTGGAGTCTTTCAACTCTCCTCCTCACAGTGTTTCCATAGTCTTTAAAACCTGACTTCAGTCGTTTGAGGTCGTTTAGCCTTCTTTTGACAAGGCCAATTTCCGTACTAATTCTGTTTTCTTCGATTTCGATCTCAGAGAGCTCTTTGTTGGCGGTATGAACATCGTCTGCCTTGGTCTTCGTATGGTCGGGAATGTCCTCAACAAAACGCTTGGCTGCCATCAGCAATTCATCAGGCGCAGCTGTGTCAGAAATCTCTTCGTCAAGAAGCCCATATTCTCTCGCTACTCTAAGATGGCCAATCATGTTATTCATCCATGAAGAAGAATGCGCTTTCGCCTTTTCAAACTCGCGCCTTGACTGCTTGAGTCGTTGCTCGACCTCTTGGAGTCTTTGCCTTGCTTTCAGTATTTCAATGTTCTCAGCACCCAATATGAAAGGAAACCAATTCCGGAGTCGTTCCCTGTGTTCATGGGCATGCGTTTTGTAAAAGAGTATGTTCTGGTTAGCAACGATGTCTTGATTTTGGAAAACAAGCGCCATCAGGTCCCGAAACCCTAAACGGGCCTGATAGGCTTTACGGTCATTGTTTCCTTCAAGGCTAAAGTACGGAACCGAAGATATAGTGTTCAGAATGTTCTTGACGCCATCAATTTTTTCATTGGGTTCATTGATAACAGGCGGAATGCTGACAGTTAACGCCCGGAGAACAAAGAAATCATTAGAAACTTTAGTTCCCCTGGGAACACCTCTTGCAAATAGGATTTCCTCCGAATCAGTTTGGAAGACAACACCGTACCAAGATGCATTATCACGAATAGTGTCGATTGGTATGAAACAATCACTCGAGGCAAGGCAGTAATCTATAATCGGGATTATCGCCGATTTCCCTGTTCGAGATGTTCCCGTAATCACATTCAAAACGCCGGGGTTGAACTCGACAATACGAGGTGCGAAGCTTGTGCCCTTAGGCCAAATGACTAATTTCAGTAATTGAAAATTCATTATAGGACCACCTTAAGATATGTGGCAATTGTCGAAATGCTATGTTCAGCAAACCAGTTCCCTAGAATTTCGGCTTTTTTGCCATCTCTGACGAATGTTGTTTTCAGTGCATTGCCTTTGTGCAGCAGTTTTACGTCATTACGTGGGTAAAGCTTTCCGCTATCAGTATCCCAGAAAATCAATCCCGTTGAAATGGCGATATCGATTGCGGCCATTGTGTAGCCTCGATTGCGTTTGGCTCTATCATGTATGGTTATCAAGATATCTGAGTCCTTCGAAGTCTCAAAGCTTCGAACATAGGATTGCAGATTTGCTCTACGATTATTTATGGGCTCAAGTAGCCTCTTGCTTGTCAGCAGTGGAATTGCTAAAAAATGCACAAGCGCAATCGGGGCATCTCCGTTCTTGTGAGCATTGCAGTAACCTAATGTAAATTTCCACAATAAATATGCTCCCACGGCCGGAGTGTTCCACTGCTGTACTTCTTGTACCAGCTTACTCATATTCACCCATCCTTCCCTTTTTTAAAAAGATTTTCCCAATTTGGGTGCCAACCAAGAAGTGGTTCATCGGCCAATGCATGGTATGTTCCTGCAATTGTTGAGGTCGGCGGGTGCATGTCTCTTATTGTTTCCTGGCGGTTTTTGCAATCTAATAACAACAACCGCCCCTGCACATTTTCGCTTAAGTTCCTTTCAGTTATTTTTATTCTTTTCTTTTGATTACTCCAAAATAAAAGCAGTTTCGCTTGAAAATCAGATGCAATATCCTCATCGATAATTTCATTCTCTATCCACTTGTCACGATTTACCTTTGCTCTTAAAAAATCAGAGACAGCTTCTAGTGTATCGTCTACATCACAGTCAACAGCATCCAATTGTTTCAAGTAACATGGATGGATCTTCACTTGTTGTTTTATGTCACTTTCTTCAATGGGCTCTTGTAGTGTGAAATCAATTAATTCTAAACGTCTGGCGCGATCGAACAAAATCTTAACTTGCCTGTCAAAGTCTTCCCATTTAACTCTTGCAGGTTGCCTTACCGCTATCGTTTCAGTTAACTCTTTATGCAACCACCCTGAAATGCTTTTAAGCAGAAAAGGAATTTGACTAGTAGGTAAATGCTTTCGAACCAGCTCCTTTTGAACGTCATCATAACCAGCGCCAATTCCAATTTGAAGTTCGAAATTTTGTATTACTTTCGCCAATAGACTTTCATTTTGATTCACGACGAAATTATAATATTTCCAAATATCATGGTCTTTGTCTATATCCTCTAGTAGTTTCTTTGCTTCTGCAATTGCGTTCTGTGCTTCCTCTTTGGTTGTTGCAGAATGAAAAGTATTCACTACCCCAGGTCTGCCCGATTGATTGGTATAGATGATAAAAATGGTTCTTTGAATATTGATCTCGTGATTATTGAGGGCAGTAATCCAGTTCGAAAACGTTTTCCACAGGTTAGTTGATTTGTTGGTTAATGGATTGCTATTAATTGAGGACTTATCTTCTTCCGAAATCACATGAGCATCAGCCGTCAAGGTAACGACATCACCTAAGACTTCCACGCAGACAATATCTCCAGGCCCAGCTTTAAGGAGATGAAACAATGCACGTGGAACCTGGAGTCCATATCCTAAAAATTGGCCTGGTGCATTTGAGTCCATGTGTAACCTCATACGTTGGGTTATATACTGATTGAACTACAAATATGAAGTATAGCACCCTAAAAAACTTCATTATTGCAGTCTATCCACCCAAAATGTGATGCTATACGTCAAAAATGCAGTTTATTAGCCTCTTTAACTGCTTATTTAATCCTATATTACATTTTTTTCTTCAAAAGTGCAAGTATATTGAAACAAAAACTGCAATTTCGTTGTTAATACAAGTGCAATAGTCCGTTCAGGAGAGATTCATGAATAAACAAAAACCTGATATGATGTGATCTTTGTCAAGCGTGTTTTATCTCTAATCGCATCTTTTTAACCTCCAGGTAAAGGGAAGGGCAGAGAAAACTTTTTGCGACGATTGATCAGACTGATATACGCGGATTGGTTACCGCATGACAATAGGTTCATCGGGAGCTGCCTCTGTCTAAAAGCAAGGATCAACCCGAAGGCTGCCTTATAGGTTTTTCGAGGATTCTCCTTTATCACCGGTTTTTCTCTACCCATCTCTTTACCTGAAAAACTCCCCCTTCTCATCTTTGTCCTCTATGCGGTTTGGCCCACCATCATTCCCCAGATAAATCCAGAAAACTCTCTCGCAACCGCAGTGACTGCTGTCTGAGAGGTTTTCCCTCGTACCACCAATCTGAAAAACTTTCCCTGTAATCTTTTCATTGCCCGGTCTGCATACGCAATGAGTTCAGCAGGCTGACCATACCGCCTGTCAGTAAGCCTTTTACTGGGTGAAGATTTATAACGGTAATGCCAACTCGCCTCGACCAGCAACTTTCTCACATGGGTATTCCCCGATTTGGTTATGCTCCCTTGCCTCCGTTTGCTCCCACTGGAGTGTTCTCCAGGCACGAGGCCCAAAAATGACATGAACGCCTCTGCGCTCTTAAACCGTTTGAAATCTCCCACTTCACAGATGATCGAAAGAGCCGTAAGGTACTCCACCCCTTTGAAACATCGTACCTTCTTGATCCCTTCCACATAGGGTCCGCTCACTGCTATCTCCTCTATCCGCTTTTCCATCATCCGAAGCTTCTCTACCGACTCCTTTATCCCATAGTAATATTCATCAAAAGTCGCTTTCATCAGCGGTGTTACAAACTCAAGAGACTGCAGCCATTTATCATGCCTCCCAGTCCAGTATCGTGTGCTCTCATACAGATACCCATGACGAAGAAGAAACTTATGCAGCCGCTGCTTCATCCTCACTGAATCAAGCCTCCTGTCTTCTCGTGCCCTCAGATAATCCCGTACCACTTCGTTGTCAACCGTCGGTATATGGATAGCTTCGATATCCCCATTGCGTAAATAAATCGCAAGGTTACGCGCGTCTCGACGGTCTGTTTTGATCCTTTCAGAACTTTTCCTCGGTAACTTCCCGGGAGCCGCTACAACAGTCGTTACCCCCATCCCTTCCAATAAACGCTGCAGGGTAAATCCCATACAGCCAGCCTCATAGCAGGCAATCACAGATCCTTCACTCAACAGGTTCCTGAAAACCTTCTTAATCGACTTCGTACGGTTCGGAATCCTTTTCTCAATACATGGGTTTGTCTCATTCTCTCGAAACGCAATGACTTCCATTGTTTCCTTGTGGACATCCAATCCAACGTAATGTAGTTTAATCATTGTGGCCTCCGTATATTTTTGTATGTGTTATTCCATTATGCATGGATAATCCACGCTTTGCAAGTGCGGAGGTCACATCATATTGTCTAAATTATTGGATCAAGCCATGGTATAGTTGAAAGATAGAGATTTGAATGGTGGATACAAGCAAGATAGGCACCTTTCCGATTCCAAGAAGAAAACTCCAATGCTCCCCATTGAAAAAGAGCCTCATTTTTCAGATTACTTCAAAGATAACCAGGCGGATTCTCCTGGGGGAAACGTCGTGTTTCCCCCAGTGAAGACGGAGGGTTAAAACTGCCATGGATGGCAGTTTTTTGGTATAAATAAAAAATCCCCCCCCCCCCATTTTTCCCAGAAAACTTTTGATGGAAAAGACATTGCTTTAAGGTACTGTAAACTTTTGCATCAAACTAAAAAAAAGGAGAATCTTTAAAAGGCCCACTTATGTTGAATGAGGCGCATCCTAAAAGCTGTGCAATATACATGATATATACTTTGTTTCTCCACAAATAAGGCGCTGTCTTGCTTTTTCTAAATAGAGGCCGATATAATATGAAGCATACTGTGTCGACTAAAATAAACGAAGGAATTGTAGATCAGAATGTGTCTTCAACGAATCGGATAAAACTATCCGGCAAGGGGGCCAGAGAAATAAAGAGAAGATAATCTCTGTGGAGGAGATACTGGTGCACTTCTATGCATAAAATAATGGCTGAAAGGAGAAACCCATGAAAAAATGTATCCTCGTTATTACTATCCTTCTTTTCTTCCTGCCTCTCATCTGTACGGCGCAGGAGATAAAACTTCCCGTTTTCTCCCTGCGTTATGACGGCGGGCTGGGAAGTGAAGAGATCGAGCCCGAAGAAGGCGAAGAGGAGGAATTAGAG
>SDBV01008126.1_pt1 | contig 14205 bp, 10 predicted proteins | sample 2277081 | NCBI WGS metagenome assembly SDBV01 (sample SAMN10402039, study PRJNA504765) | marine sediment metagenome | isolation source: marine sediment core GS10_PC15, 223 cmbsf | place: Arctic Ocean: Southern Knipovich Ridge | collected 2010
AATCACGGCAGAATTTGCTCCATCATCTATTTCCATTACAAGGTCTGTACTGTTTTTATAAATACGCACATAACGAAAACCTGCGGGGCCTGCTCCGCTGTCGTAAATTTCAATATTAGGGCCGGATGTTTTGAACCAGGCTGCGATGGTGAAGTCGCCGGAGCCGAAATCCAGTTCTGACGGCTGTCCCAGGTTAACGAAGTCGCCGGTGCCGTCGAGCTCTATTGCGCCGTCTATCATGCCGTTGACCCAGCCTGGTGTGCCGATGCTGGTGCCGTCATTGGCGTTTGCGGAACTGTCGCTGGCATCTTGGTCCATTTTCCAGTAACCGAGCAGGCCTGACGGTATTCTGCCTTTCCGCAACCAGTTGGCTAACACATCCGAGAGGTCGAAGTTGTCAACATCTCTGTCTGTATCGACGTCACCTTCATGAGTGAACAGTTTTACCAGCTCGATACCTGCTCCTGTTCCGAGGTTTCGGGAATACTGCTTGTCGATATTGTTATTCCAGTGCTCATGTGTGCCGAGGCTGTCAATGCGAACCACGTCGCCGTCATGGTCGGGGTCGTAAAACGCACCGGAAGGTGGGTTATCCGCCTGTGCGGCCTCGTGGAGATAGTCATCGACCGTACTGCTGCCTGTCAGGTCGGCAACCCAGGAGACATTCGGCTCATTCCGTAGAAAATCCAGCGCCACAGAGTCAATCGCCACACCGTCCTGGGAAGCAAGAATCGTCGAACTCCAGTCACCATCGAAAGGCTCAGACCCCCATGGCGGCGAGGCAGTCTTATAGGCTATATCACCTGCGTCCTGCCCCCCCAATGTTGAGCTGGCGTGCCTGGCGGCATAGATGCCGTCAAGCATGAAAAGTACCGTTTTTTTGCCAAGGTACTGAGAACCCATAAGTTCGACCAGCGGATTGTACGAGTTCATCGGTCGAGCGGGGTTCTTAAAGTTTGTGATAGCTCCTGAAACGGTAGTATCATATGCGTTGATGTAGTCATGAACGAGTCTGCCGGGCCAGAATCCTTCAACTCTCCACCAGCCGATGGTATAATTGGAGTCAGCCGCGACCCAAGTAGAGCCGAAATGGTTTTTTGCACACACTGTCATGCCTGGCAGATAATGGCCTTTGAGGCCGGCCAGGTTGATGATGTAGGCTGCCTGGGAGACACATTGCGGCATCCAGCGTGTTGCAACCTTATTAAATGAGTAAGGAAGTTTCTCATCGGTATGATAGATTTTTGCATTGCTGTCTTTCGCTGCCTTGTATCTGCCGCTGGTGCCGAGTTTGTCTACAAACCGCACGCCGGACAGGGGGCCGGTATTGCAATAATCATATATCTGGGTCGGAACAGCACTAGAAGCATCGAAGACCGTTATATCGGATGGGGTAACACCTACGTTGCCAACCAGTTGCCGCAGCACCGCATATACTAATTGCGGAGCTGGATAAGATTTATTACCCGGGTCGCTGTAGTTATCGATCTGATTGAGGTTGATCTTGATGGCGATTTTTTCACCTGAAACATAATCCACGCTGCCTTTGCCTTGTTTCTGGTTGAAGTATTTGAAAATGGCGTCCCATGCGGCGGTGTCCGTATCTTTGCCGCCAAGCGACTGGATTGTCCTGGAGACCATTCGGGTGACAGCATCCTGGTCGATGGTATCTTTCCAGTATCCTGTTACACCGTCCCATGATGTAGCGTCTGGGTCATATGCCCATACCACTCGTCCGGGATGAATACCAATAGCGGTTCCCATCGGTGTGTTACAGGGGTCGCTGGGTGTCCACAATAGTCCCGTGCCTGGCGCCTCATCAGCCGATGCCAGTCGGCCGGTCATACTGAAAGACCAGAAAATGGTTCCCACCGCCGCGACAAAACACATAACGGCAATTACATAACGGGACTTACGGACAAGGGCTTTGGCCCTGTGCAAAAACACAATTGAGCCCGCCAGTCCGAACAGCCAGACCAAAAAGGTCGAGGCCATCGGGGCGACAACCCGCATACAGGGATACATTGCACGACTCGGTTTTGGTATAACACGCACCAGAAACCATAACAGCGACAAGAGGCCGGTAATCGGAAGCAGCCATATTGCCAGCCAATATTTTTTTCTTTTCTGGTTCAGCCTTTTGCCTGTCTTCGGACAGACTCTGGACCCATCTTTCTCGTTCTGATTTGACATTTTGATACCTCCACCTCGAATTATAGCTTGAATACGGGTTTCAAGAGACTATAAAATAGCCCATTTTATTATACTTATTTACAGCTACTCCGTCAAGGGAAATTTTTTTGTCATTTAGGCCCATTTCAAGTCCTTTTACTTACTTCATAAGCAGATATTACGGCCCATTCAAAACGATATTGTCGAGGATGTTGCGAACTCTCCATGTCTGCCTTGAAAAACTCGCTCGTGACACCAGTGCAAAAAATTCTTTTAGGACTTTAAGCCTGCGCAATTGAACTGAAAACGCGGGATTTTTGAGGAAAATTCTCAAGCAGTATCCGTTTTCAATCGATAAAAAGAGTTGGACGGACAAATACTTTACTGAGCCGAAAACGGAGCAGGGATTATGCGAATCAGGTATGTAGTTTCAACAATGGTATTCTGGTGGCGTGAGAACCGTCTTTCCTTTGAGCAGGAGTGCCAATTTCTGAAGTCTTTGGGTTTCGGGGTGGAGTTGTGGCCCAATATAAAAGACCACAACGAATGTCGCTACGACCGGGGTAACTGGTCGAGGCTGACCGATGCTACCGAAGGTATGCTGGTATCGATGCGCAGCCGCAATGACAGCCCGACGCTGGAGCGGTGGGCCGAGCAAATCGAGTGCGCAAAGCTTCTGGGCGCAAATATCGTAGCTGATTTACAAAGCCTGGGTATCGCTGAAAGCAGTAACGGCGATGGTGATACCTTTTTGGCCGATATAGTCAAACTGGCGCAGGACAATAATATCAGGTTGTGCCTTGAGACCGGCAATTTGAAATGGCTTAAGAAAATTGGTAAAAAATTTCCGTCCCTGTGGTATTGTCTTGACGTCGGCTATGCTAATCTGGACCCGGTATTTGATTTCAAACAATACGTCGATGAACTGGCTGAACGGACCGCCTATGTGCATCTCTCGGACAATTACGGTCACGCAGACACCCATCACCCACCCGGCCTGCGAGGCGGTATAACACGCCAGAATTGGGACTACCTGTTAAATACTCTGAGCAAGTATGATAACGAGGTAATCGGCTCGCTGGAGATGAGCCCGCCGTTGCCGGACGTAATGGTACGCCAAGCCAGCGAGTTTTTGTTTTACGAACTCAAATGGCCGAACCAGCCGCAAAAGCATCCGAACCACATAGCCGTTATCTCTAAGCCGGCATAATCGGCGGCGGCAAAAATTTCAGCTAAAAACCATATATCGGCCTTAGCTGGTCCTCGGTAGGCAGGCTCGAATATGTCTCTCCTCTGGGACCGATGTAGTTGGGGCCGCTTCTTCTGAGCTTTACCGGAATCTTGGAGCCGTTGCTGTTGGTAATCCAGACTGTTACCATTTGCTGCTCGGCCCTGATATTTTCCATTTCGGCATGGGTTTTCTTTTTGTCGCCTTCATTTCCCAGTATATAGCCTGCGCCACCGCCTACCGCTGCGCCAATTAAAGTGGCCTCTGTATCGCCACCGGCAAGGGCTCCTATACCGGCACCGGCGAGGGCTCCGATAGCAGTACCGGTTTGGGCGTCGCTCTCACAGCCGACCACAAATGCCAAGGCCACGCTTAGGACAGTTGTGGTCAAAATTAACGTTAACTTTCTGCTCATTTTAGTACCTCCAGTAAATATAATAACAAGTAACCGCTATTGTTCACTTTATTATACACTCAATCACCTGTCTTATCGGTCATAAACTAAAAAAAACTTTCTGAAAAATCCATCATCCATAAAGAATGACGCCTGCAAATGCTATTTTATTGCATTTTTTCCGGAGAGGAAGAGCAGTTTCAATAAATTCTGTCATCGGCGGAATTCTTTTCGCCATCGGCCCAAACCGGCAACTCCGGGGTCTTTTGGGCTTGTAAATGTGGCAGCAGAGGGTTATATTCCTTTTGGTTTACTATAAAAACTTAAAGGAGCCGAGAAATGAAATCCAAATTGATAGTCTGTGGTGCTGCCGGTCGGATGGGCAGACGCATTATTGCCCTGGCTGTTGAGGACGGCGAGTTCGAAATTACAGGCGCGGTGGAAAAGGCCGGCCATCCCGACGTCGGCAAAGACGCCGGTCTTGTTGCCGGGGTATCGGCGTTGAAAATTAACATCACTGATACTTATCCAGCCGGCGCTAATATCATAATCGATTTTTCCCAGCCGGAAGGGACCGACAAGACAATCGAGTACTGTCTCGAAGCAGATGTAGCTTTAGTTTTAGGCACTACCGGCTTAGACGATACGCAAGTTGAAAAAATAAAAGCAGTGTCTGAGAAAATCGGTGTTATTTATGGAACCAATATGAGTGTGGGGATGAATGCTTTATTTTCTCTTGTAGGTAAAGTTGCTTCGATGCTCGGCGAAGATTATGATATAGAAATAGTTGAGCAGCACCATCGCTTCAAGAAGGACGCTCCGAGCGGCTCGGCCCTTACGCTGGCGCAAAATATCTGCATCGCCACAGGAAAAGATTATCCCGATTGTCTTGTGCACGGAAGAAGCGGCAAAGAAGCTGCCAGGCAAAAAGGCACGATAGGTATGCACGCGGTCCGGGCAGGTGACATAACCGGAATACATTCGGTAACTTTCGGTACGCTCGGCGAAACGCTGACACTAAGACATGATGCAGGCAGCAGGGACACCTTTGTCCGTGGAGCGCTGAAGGCGGCAAAATGGCTTATCGGCAGAAAGGCTGGTTTGTATTCAATGGCAGATTGTCTGGGAATCGAATAATGTTCGAGGCGTTTTTTATTAACTACTGAATAAGGACAATTATTATGAACAAATCAAAGTGTTGGGTGATTACGAGAGTTTTAAGTTTGTTGATTGCCGGGCTTTGCATTGTTACTTCATCGGCGCAAGCCGCTGTCAGGCTGCCGCACATAATTGGCAGCAATATGGTATTGCAGCGTGATAAAGCAATTCCGGTGTGGGGCTGGGGCGAGGCCGGCGAGGAAGTGACAGTTGAATTTGCCGGCCAAAAAGTCAGCACCAAAACCAATACAAAAGGCAACTGGATTGTCCGCTTGTCTGCGGTCAAGGCAGGCGGCCCTTACGAGATGAGCGTTCGCGGGAGTAACACTATACGCTTTACAAACGTGATGGTCGGTGAGGTCTGGCTTTGCAGCGGTCAATCCAATATGAAGCGCGGCATCCGGCTGGTAACAAACCTCAAACAGGAGATAGCCGCGGCTGATTATCCGAACATTCGCTTGTTTAACGTGCCTATGGTATCGTGGGGCGTCACAAAAGATGATGTCGAATCTGTGTGGCGTCCATGCAGCCCGGAAACTATCAAGCTGCCTCCGTGGCAGGGTTTTTCAGCGGTGGGCTATTTTTTTGGAAGAGAACTGCATAAGCAGTTGAATGTTCCGGTGGGGTTGATTTGTTCGGCGTGGGGCGGAACGCGCATCGAACCCTGGACACCTATGGCAGGTCTGGCTGAGGTGCCGGAAGTTTATCGTGTTATGATGTCAACGGCAAATGCTACTGATATTTACAGACAAAATGTTGCCCGGTCGCTTGGCCCGATAGAGAAATGGATCGAAGAATGTCGCAAGGCAATAAAGGAGGGCCAAACGCTTCCGCTAAGGCCTGTTTTGCCAAGGCATCCTCTCGATGACCGCACCAAGCCAACGAGTCTTTATAACTCGATGATACATCCTCTTGTGCCGTTTGCGATTCGCGGTGTGACGTGGTATCAGGGCGAAGCTAACCGTGACAGCGGTGACGGTATGACGTATCGTTATAAGATGGAGGCCTTGATTCGCGGCTGGCGAAAGATATGGGCACAGGGTGATTTTCCGTTTTACTACGTACAGTTGGCGCCATTCAAGTATGAGGCAGGGGATGCCTTGTGGCTTCCGGAGATATGGGAGGCGCAGACGGCGGCCTTGTCTATACCTCATACCGGCATGGCTGTGACGGTCGATATAGGTAATCTTCGTGACATTCATCCAAGAAACAAACAGGACGTTGGCAAGCGACTTGCGTTGTGGGCTTTGGCAAAGACCTACGGGCGGTCTGACCTGGTTTACTCAGGTCCTTTATACAAATCGACGGCCGTGGAAGGCAGTAAAGTTCGTATCAGTTTCGACCATACCGGCAGCGGCCTGGCATCGCGTGACAGCAAAGCCCTGACGTGGTTTCAGATAGCAGGGGCGGACAAGAAATTCGTTGAGGCCGAAGCAAAAATCGACGGCGACACGGTCGTCGTATCGAGTGACGCAGTAACCGCTCCTGTTGTGGTCAGGTTTGCCTGGCATCAGGAGGCACAGCCGAATCTTATGAATAAAGAAGGTCTGCCGGCTTCGCCGTTTAGAACCGACCGATGGCGGAGTGGGCGTGAATAGCTATTGATTCAATGCTGCTGTTATGGCCATCGCGTTAAAAAGTGAGTGGATAAAGATAGGCCTAAACAAGGAACCGGTTTTCTCATACGAATAGCCCAGGCATACCGAAAGAGTGAATAGTGCGGCCCAATGCTGTACGTTGGCGTGTACCAAAGCGAACAGTGCCGAGCTTAAAAAGATTGCCCGCCACGGGCCTTTGACAAACGAGCGTATCATTGTCTGAAATAACCCGCGGAAGAGCATCTCCTCGAATGCCGGCACTATCAAAACGGCGGTAACAACAATCAGCACTCTAAGTGACAATTGCGGGTGTGCCGTTATTGATTCCAGTTCCTCGTGCTGCTGCATCTGAAAATCCTGTCCCCAGATAAGTTCGCCGAAAATTATCGTTACTATCAGCATCAGCGTTACGACCGGCCAGGCGCTTAGCAGATTCAGCAAGGCAACGCCAAAATCTTTGACTATCGTTTTTGTATCCAGTCCGAAACCCTTTAGCCGCCTTGCGAAGCTGGCCCTTGCCAGAAAGAGAATGACCGCCATTCCAATTATAGCGCCGGCGGAAAGTATAACATTCTTCAACAAAGCGGCTTTCCAGTCAGCCAGGTCGGGCAGGGCCAGTTCTGTAAATGTTATAGCTATCGAAACCGCGCCGAACCAGATAAACAGTGGTATCAACGGCATATAAACAGGCATTTTATTTCGTCGAGGCACAGAGCCGGCCAAAGCCTTTCTGCCAAACGACGTTTTAAGGAGCCAGCCGCTAAACAGCAGAATGCCGGCCAGGTAAATAAAATCTACGATGGTCACAGAACCAGCGGATTGTTTGATAGTTTCCCAGATACTCATAATCTTAATCTTTTTACAGCCTTGAAACCAAAGCCGTCTTGTATTACATTAGTGCCGTCTTTTCAAGGAAAATGCGCTATGGACATCTTCAAAATCGAAGGCCCGACAAGACTTTGCGGCAGCGTTACCGTAAACGGCTCCAAGAACGCGACACTGCCGATAATGGCGGCGACGATTTTGGCCGGCGGTAAATCGGTTTTGAAATCAGTGCCGCATCTTTCTGATATTTCCATCTTTGGCCAACTGCTCTGCGAATTAGGCTGTAAGGTGAGACGAGGTGACAACGGAGATTTGTGTATAGACTCAACCGTCATTGACAATCCTGTCGGCGATTATGAGATTGTCCGCCGAATGCGGGCCAGTATCTGCATACTCGGCCCGTTGCTTGCCCGCTGCGGCAGGACACGGGTATCGATGCCCGGCGGCTGTGCAATCGGCGACAGGCCTGTGGATATTCATCTACGGGGTTTGCGGGAACTCGGAGCAAAGATATATCTTGAAAACGGCTATATCGTTGCCGAAGCAAACGGCGGGTTAAGAGGAAAAGAAATTTTTCTTGGCGGGTCTTTCGGTTCGACAGTGCTCGGCACGGCGAATGTCCTGATGGCGGCGGTGCTGGCTAAGGGCAAAACTATTATCGAATCGGCGGCCTGTGAGCCGGAGATTGCCGACCTGGCAAACTGCCTTAACGCGATGGGCGCAAGAATATCCGGCATTGGTTCGCCGAGGCTGACTATCGAAGGGGTTGAAGAATTGCATCCGATCGAGTACAGGGTTATTCCTGACAGAATCGAGGCGGGGACCTTTATGGTCGCAGCGGCTATAACTAAAGGCCAACTACACATAAACAACTGCCGGCTGGACGATATGATGGCCGTCGTTGATAAGCTAAGGAGTATCGGCGTAACGATTGACAGGGCCGATGGCGGTTGCGTGGTCGCAGGCGCAGGCCCGATAGGTACCGGCCATATTACAACCCAACCATACCCGGGATTCCCGACCGATTTGCAGGCCCAGTTTACAGCGCTTTTGGCCCTGGGCAGCGGTAACAGCGTCGTTATCGAAAAGATTTTTCCCGACAGGTTCATGCACGTTGCCGAGCTGAACCGAATGGCGGCGGACTTGCGAAAGGAAGGCCCTGCCGTTATTGTGGCAGGTGTAAAAAAACTGATAGCGGCTCCGGTTATGGCTTCCGACCTGCGTGCGTCGGCGGCGTTGGTCCTGGCGGGCATGGCTGCCGAGGGAACAACAATAGTTAGCAGGGTTTATCACATAGACCGCGGATATGAAAAAATCGAGGAAAGACTCAATCCGCTGGGCGCAAAAATAATACGAGAAAATATTTAACACACAAGGAGGCCGAATATGAGGGTGTTCAATTGTAATCGTCGTGATTTCTTAAAGAAGGCCGGATTAGGTGCAGCGGCCATGGTCATTTCGATGCCTAATATTACGGTAGGCAACACCTCAGAGAAGTCGCTGTTGACCGTTGACCCGGCAGCGAAATTCGATTTGTCACCATACCTTTATATGCAGTTTATGGAGCCGCTGGGAGTTACCGATGGCTCGGTGGAAGCCGCCTGGGATTTCAAATATGACCGCTGGCGGCAGGATGTCGTCGATGTCACCAAAGAACTGGGGACAACGTTGATACGATGGGGAGGATGCCTTTCGTCTTATTATAAGTGGAAAGAGGGCATCGGGCCAAGAGGCAAGCGAATACCAATGATAAATCTATTATGGGGCGGGATAGAAACCAATCAGGTAGGGACTGCTGAGTTTGTGGATTTCTGCAGGCAGGTCGGTGCTGAGGCTTTGATGAGTGTGAATTTCGAATCCGATGGCAGGAAATACTGGGAAGTCGACCCCAAGGGCAGCGTCCGCTGTGCCGGGCCCCAAGAAGCGGCTGAATGGGTCGATTACTGCAACAATCCTTCAAATGCCTTAAGGAGAAGCCACGGTATCAAGGCTCCGCTTACCATAAACATGTGGCAGATTGGAAACGAAACTTCTTATGACAGAAAAGGCTTCGACGTTGAGACCGCTGCTAAGCGCACCCTGGCTTTCGCAAAGGAGATGCGAAAGGCCGACCCAGGCATAAAAATAATTGGCTGGGGTGACAGCAACTGGGCAAAGAGGATGACAGAAGTTGCCGGCGAACACCTGCAGTACCTGGCCTTTCATCATATGTTTAACCCGGACTACAAGGACAAACCCGTGCTGCGAAACATCGAATACCGAAAAGACCCCGATGCTACGTGGCAGTGCCTGATGGGAGCATACAAAATTCACGAAGCTAAAATAAAAAAGGTGCGTCAGCAATCGGCCGGCTGTGGAATACCATTAGCCATGACAGAGTGTCACTTCGGTATTCGCGGCCGCAACCGAAATGAGGTGCTTTCGAGCTGGGCGGCCGGAGCTTCTTACGCCAGAATGCTCAACGTCCACGAAAGGAACGGCGATGTGCTCAAGATCGCAACGGCAGCTGATTTTTGCGGTACCCGCTGGCAGAACAACGCGATTATGATCCCTGTGCCGCGGGGTAAGTCGTTTATGCAGCCGGTGGCAAGGGTGATGCAACTTTATCGGCATCACAGCGGCCAAAAGTTTATCGATGTCACTAAGGTTCCTGACGGCCTTGATGTAACGGCAAGCAAGACCGGCAATAAAATCTTTTTGCACGTAATTAATACCAACCGGAAGTGGCCTGTACAGGCAAACCTGGCGGTTAGCGGGATGCAGATAAAATCAGGTAAGGTCTTTGAAATCTCTGCCGACTCGGAATTTGAAGTTATGCAAGGTTTGGCCGACGTTCTCGCTCCGAGGCAAAAAGACCTGCCTGAAGATGGTTCATGGACGTTTCCTTCGGCTTCGGTGTCAGCGGTTGAGTTGGATACCCAGCCGGCATAACCGTTACTTGGGATTTAGGCTTTGGTCTTGTTCGCCTGGTGTGCTTTTTGATTTGTGTTTTTTCACATATCGTCCCAGTGGTTTTTCTAATTGTCCAAGGCCCATAAGTACAAGAACCGCAATCAGCGCTACTATGGCCGCCAGCTTATAAAAGCCTGCCCCGCACGCCATGCCTATACTTGCCACCAGCCAGATAGTAGCTGCGGTAGTCAGGCCGTGAACACCGCCCCTGTCCTGGATAATGGCGCCTGCACCAAGAAAACCCATACCAGTAACGATTCCGGCAGCTATCCTTGTAATGCTGTCGCTTTCGGCTGCGAAGTGTTTGGAAACTATGGTAAAGACCGCCGCCCCCAGGCAAATTAACACATTCGTACGAAGTCCCGCCGCCTTGCTGCTGATTTCTCTTTCAAGTCCGACCGCCGCTCCAAGTGCAACCGCCAATGCTATACTGATCATATCCACGGGCCAAATCATAAGCTGTTCCTTTCCATTACTTTGGTCGATACAATACCACAACCTCGCATGATTTCAACTAATATTTGCTTTTAAGTGGTAAACGGGTGCACCGGTGTTTTTGCAGGAAACCGACATGCAGGAGTTTTCCCCCATCGGCATAACAGATTTAAGCGGCGAAAGTGACTCTCTCTTACCTCTCCTTCGCCGGACAAACAGTTGAAGCTAAATAATCCACATATTATATGACCTTATTCGCCAAAAGTCAAGAGAAAAAACCAAATTTCGATGTCTATTGTGTGAGATTTTTTGCCAGAAAAAAATCTCACACACATGTCGGCTGTGCGATACCGGAGTAAAAAAGAAGATGTCGCGGGCTAACTTTGTTGTCCGGCAAAAATATTGGGCCGGGCTGGATTCGAACCAGCGTAAGCTTACGCTAATGGGTTTACAGCCCATTCCCTTTAGCCACTCGGGCACCGACCCTGATATCTCGTATTGCGTATTGCGTATTGCGTATTGCGTGATGCGTATCGGGTTACGCTCAACGACATGGGTAGTTTACTTTCTTACGGCAAATCCTGCAAGAAAAAACCCTGTTTCACCTCGAATTTTGTGTTGTTTCTTCGGTGCGGGCCGGCTGGTGGTACTTTACAAAACCGCCGGCATCGGGTATGATAGTCTACTGGTTTGCCGATGTAGCTCAATGGTAGAGCGCAGCTTTCGTAAAGCTGAGGTTGTGGGTCCGACTCCCACCATCGGCTGTATGGCTCTCGAACAAAAATACAATCAGTTGCAGCAAATACTAAAAGGCCTCGGCAAAGTCGTCATCGCGTATTCCGGCGGGGTCGATAGTACGTTTCTTCTTAAAGCCGCCGTCGATACGCTCGGGGCAGGCAATGTCCTTGCCTGCATCGGCGTAAGTGCTTCCCTGGCACAATCCCAGTATGCCCAGGCCCTCGAATGCGCCAAAATCATCGGCGCAGAAGTCCAGGAAGTGCAGGTCGATGAGGTCGCAGACAGCAAATATTCTGCCAACAAGGCCGACCGCTGTTTCCACTGTAAATCCCATCTGTTTAACAACCTTATTGATATCGCCCGGAAAAAAAGCTTCAACCATGTCCTTTGCGGCAGCAACTTTGACGACGAAGACGACTATCGTCCCGGCAATCGAGCCGCCAGGGCACTCAATGTGCGCTGTCCCTTAATGGAAGCTGAGCTGACCAAGGCCGACATCCGCCAGTTGAGCAGAGACCTGGATTTGCCTACCGCCGATGTTCCCGCTTCGCCCTGCCTTGCATCAAGGGTTGCCTACGGCCTGGAAATCACCGAAGGCAGACTAAAGCAAATCGAACTGGCTGAGGATTTCTTAAGGCAAATGGGCTTTGTTGAATTTCGCGTCCGGCATCACGATAAGCTGGCTCGAATCGAAGTTGACCGCAAGGACATCGAAAAAATCACCGCAGAGCCTGCCCGCTCTCAAATCGTTGAGAAACTAAAATCGCTCGGCTTTAAGTTTGTGGCTGTGGATTTACAGGGCTTTCGTTCGGGTTCGCTCAACGAGTCGCTCTCCGAGGCCGAAAAGCAAAAGAATCTTTAGTCCGGACCATGTTATAAATGGCCCTGCTGAAAGGCATGCAGAGCAAGAGCTGCCGCCCCGATGATGCCGGTATCTTCGCCAATTGTCGCAAAGCATATCTCGACCGATTCCTTTTTCATTGACCAGATGTACTGGTCGAAATAATCTCTTATCCTGTTCAAAAGCACCTCGCCTGCCGCAATCACACCCCCTGAGAATACTATCCGCTGCGGGTCGGTCGTGTGCACCATATTAATGCAGATAAGCGCAAGTGCCTTGGCCGCTTCGTCTGTAATCTGTTTAGCTAACGCGTCACCGTCTTTCAGGTGGTCGTAAACATCCTTACACGTTATCGAGCCTTTCTCATCAAGTGTCTTTTTCAAACTCGATTCAGCGCCGGCTTCGATCGCTTCTGTAGCTCTTGCCGCTATCGCGGTAGCGGAAGCATAGGTTTCAACGCACCCTCTCTGTCCGCAGTTGCACTGCCTGCCGTCAGGATATACTACCGCATGTCCGAGTTCGGCAGCGTTATCATCACAGCCATGCATCAGTTCACCATCAAGGACAATCCCGCCGCCAATTCCGGTTCCGAGTGTAAAGAAAACCATGTCATGTACGCCTTTGCCGGCGCCGGCGGCGTACTCGCCCCAGCAGGCCGCATTGGCATCGTTTTCAAACACGGTCGGTTTGCCAAGTTTTTCGCTGACCAGTTTTCGCAGCGGAACATTGCGAAAGCCCGGCAGGTTCGAGGCCGAGATCACCATCCCTTCGGCGATATTTACAGGGCCCGGCGTACCAATGCCGGCAGCGCCAACATCATCCAAAGCCAGCTTGTTATCAGCCAGCAGTTTCAGGGTTGCGTTACCAATATTATCAACAACAACCCCCGGCCCCATATCGGCATTTGTAGCCACCGCTGTCTTGCAGAGAAGTTTTACCGCCGAATCAATGATGCCTATCTTAATATTTGTCCCCCCAAGATCAATACCCACAAAGATTTTGTCCATTACCACACCCGCTTTCTTCTGCTCTCGGCCTTCTGTCATCCGCCCCTGGCGTCTCTTGCTAACGCCGCCGCACCGATAATGCCGGTATTTTCCCCAACTGTCGCAAAGCATATCTCGACGGGTTCTACCTTAAGGCCCCAGACCTGCTCGTTGAAGTATTCTTTTATACGATTCAAAAGCACATCCCCTGCCGCAATCATCCCGCCGGAAAAAACTATCCGCGCCGGCTCGGTCGAATGGACCATATTGACGCAAGTAATCGCAAGGGCCTTAGCGGTTCCGTCGGTAATCTCTTTGGCCAGTGCGTCACCGGCTTCAAGATGCTGGTAAACGTCTCTGGATGTAATCCTGCCCTTCTGGTCAAGTACTTTTTTCAAACTCGATTCGGCACCTGCCTCGATAGCTTCGACGGCCCGTGCCGCGGTCGAGTTGGCCGAGGCATAAGCCTCGACACAGCCCCTCTGCCCACAGCCGCACAGCCGACCATCAGGATATATAATCATATGGCCGAGTTCGGCGGCGTTGTCACTGAAACCGTGCACTAACTTACCGTCACTGATAAGCCCGCCTCCAATGCCTGAACCAAGCGTAAAGAAGGCCATATCCTTTACACCTCGCCCTGCTCCGGCAATATGCTCACCCCAACACGCGGCATTACCATCGTTGTCCAGAACCACCGGTTTGCCGAGCCGGTCGCTTACCATTTTTTTAAGCGGCACGTTCTTGAACAAACGCATGTTGGGATTGTTGTACATAATCCCTTCCTTGAGATTAAACTGCCCCGTTGAACCAATCCCAATCGCTACTAAATCATCTTTGGACAGACTGCTATCAGCCAATAATTTCTCGCTCGCCTC
>SDBV01008127.1_pt1 | contig 14204 bp, 12 predicted proteins | sample 2277081 | NCBI WGS metagenome assembly SDBV01 (sample SAMN10402039, study PRJNA504765) | marine sediment metagenome | isolation source: marine sediment core GS10_PC15, 223 cmbsf | place: Arctic Ocean: Southern Knipovich Ridge | collected 2010
ACTTCTTTCTTGAAACATCCAAGATACACGGTATCGACATATCCTGAGAAATTTCCCAGGTGAAATCTGGCATTGCCGACTCCAAGAGGATGCGACATACAGAATGACACCGCTTTCTGAACCAGCGTTTTGCCAATTGGAACCATTACTCCACCTATATTATCAGCGTTAGTGGATAATAAAGTTTTAACACAATCATATATATAATTTTTCGGATATACACTATGAGCATCAACACGCAGTATTACCTCACTGTTTTGTTCAACATTTTCTATCGCAATATTTAGCCCATGCCCTTGTGTTTTATTAGGGTTTTCGACCACTTTTACTCTTACATCTGGATTCTCATCTGCAAAGCGGCCGATTTCTTCAGCCGTCCTATCTGTGCTGCCACCATCTGCAATGACAAATTCAATCTTATCAAGTGGATATTCACCATTTAACAAGCTTTTCATGCATTGCGTAATCTTCTGCTTTTCGTTAAAAGTGGGTATTATTATCGAAACTTTCTTAAAATCACACATCTGCTTATTTTCTTTTAAACAAAAATCTTAGCAGGTTTTTAAACCCTTTTATATTCCTTTGTAATTCAGAAAAGTCACAAAGGCTTTGAGATATTTTTCTCAAAATATACTTAGGCCTCAAATAAAATTCTCTTCGTGCCCTATTACAAAAATCCTCCAGATAATGACTATTTAGATACATTCTTTCGAGAACTGTGGCATGAAGTCCATCCGTAGTAAGCCATGTTGAATAATCTTCGGTCAATAAATAGCCTTCATGCTTTGCCCATTCATACGCCTTTGTGCCGGGATATACCATCAGGGGATAAAATTGCGCTGTATCAGGATTCAATTTTTTAGCGTATTCCAACGTCTGCTCCATTGTTTCTTTCGTCTCTCCAGGATTTCCCACCATAAAGCATCCATGTACCATTATCTCAGCTTTTTTTGTTGCCTTGGAAAATTCTAATGCTCTTTCTATTTTTAAGCCCTTTTTCATATTATCTAAAATTTCCTGTGAACCACTTTCGTACCCAACACAAAATAATCGACATCCAGCTTTCTTGAGTTTCTTTAGAAGCTCAATATCCGTTAATTCTGCGCGTGAATTTGCAGAAAATTGAATTTTATTGCCATTGGCTATAAGCCTGTCAGCTACCTCGTTTACATGTGCTTTATTAGTTGTTAATGTGTCATCTTCAAGCATGACTTCTTCAACATTCGGAAAGTTGTCAGCAATATACTGAAATTCTTCAGCTAACTTTTTGGCACTTCTTAGCCGAAGCTTATGGCCATACATTGTTTGAGGATAGCAACAGTAAAAACATTGATGCGGACATCCTCGCCCTGAAACAAGTGAAATGATCGGATACTTAGAATGACTGTAAAAATAATCCTCTATATTGAGGTGTTTCCTATATACACGGGAGACAAAAGGCAAGGCATCAATATCCTCGATAAGCGGCATGGGTTGATTCTTCACCAGTTCATTCGAATTTTTTCTCCACACAAGCCCACAAACATCAGAAAGAGGATTATTATCTTTTAGTGCTATGGCCAGGTCACGAACAATATAATCATACTCCCCTACTGCAACTGCATCAATTGACACACTCATAGCCATTGTCTCTTCAGGAAGCGCCGAGACATGTCTCCCAACAAGAAGCACAAATATGTCCTGTCTGACCCCTTTGATTTGTTCTGCAACAGAAATATCGTTCTTTATACTTGGCGTTGACGTATCAATTACAACCAGTTTCGGCACAAAATTTTCAAACTCCTTTTTGACATACTCAAGGTCATATCCACAAGCTGGAGCATCAATCAGCTTTACGTTAAAACCGTTGTCTTCAAGGACACCTGTTGCGTAAGCAAGCCACATGGGATAGTAAAGAGTCCCGCTCTTTGCAACCGCCGGAGAGCGTGACTCCCGGCTGAAACGCGGCAAAAAAGGAGGATTTAGAAGGATTACTTTCATTTTTTTGCTGCCTCTTTTATTGTCAGTCTTTTGAAGCTTGCGGTTTGAAGATATTTGTAAAACGAGTCGTAGCTTTCCTGTTCCATTTTAAACAGTGCACAGGGATCGCTCCATTTGCGAACCATTGTCAGAAAATTCAGCATGTTGTCTCTGTCTGGTTTTTCGGAATTAAGGGCATTGTCGATCGCGGATCCAAGATCGTTCATGTCGTTGACATCAAAAGTGACACCGCAATTTTTATAGTATGACGTCCCCATTACCAATACTTTTTTATCCTGAAGCAGGGCCTCGAAACCTACCGAAGAATTTACTGTGACAACAAGCGAAGAATTGCTTATCAGGTCATAAGAATTAACCTGTGGGTGTACCAGCGAGATGTTGCCGCATTCCTTTATTAGTTTTTTTATGATATAGTTTCGGTATCCGCCAACCGCTGCAGGGTGCTCTTTGATGTAGAGTTTGTAACCGAAAGGAATGCTACGGCTCAGGTATTCGACAAGCCATTCCTGGAACTGGAACATCGGTGACCTGGCCAAAAGCTGCGTGTCCGAAGGAACATGAAAAGGAAAATAAATATACTTTTCATTCTTGTTTTCTGGTTTTATATAATAACTGTTTAACAGCATCCTCTGTAATAGTTTCCTGAAATTACTCCTGATAACCCATCCGATCTCGTTGTATTCTTCTTTTTCTTGCGAAATATATTTGTGATATATTTTCCTTTTTAGTTTTTTTGCATTTTCAGCATTGATTATTTTTTTGAGCCTCATATCTGAATATAAGTGTTTGTTGTCAGCGGCTGCTCGAAAGAACTTTTGTTCATTGTAATCATGGACATATTTTTCAACAGCGTCCCTATCCTCAGCCGAGGGGGGGCTGTTTACTATTTCATCCGGAATATTGCATTCGAAAGTGTTTTGCAAAAACAGGGCCATGTTATTAAAAGGTGAATGCTCATAGAATACGTGATCAATATCCCTCTTTCTCGCCGCGTAGTATACCGCTTGGTTCGCTGCAAAGATGCCAGTTGTCTGTATGACCAGTTTTACATCATTTTCATCCAGGATCTTTTCCATTATCTGTAAATAATGCACGGTCTTTTTAAGCAGCTTGTTCTCGTCGGTACGATTGTATCCGAGTTTTTCGCGAAGGAACAGGTCTCTTATGTTTGTTATTCCATATTGCTGCTGAAGAGCATTTAAGTCGCCCATGTTGAATTTTTTGTAACGAACCGATTCTTTTAGTTGGTGTACGCTGTAAAAGGGGATGTTTTTGTTTTTCAAAATGGTTTTTGCGGCGTCATGGAATATGACAAAGCATACTTTATACCCGTTTTTAATGAGCTTCTCGGCGATAGGTGTCAGGTAGTTTACTTCGGTTAGTGATAAGATAGAAAAAAGTATATCTATGGTTTTTGCCTGTTCCGTCATCCAGTTAGTTCCTTAAGCGAAATCTGATCTTTTCCGAGAATCTGCGAAGTGAGTTGTTCTTAAAGATTAGCCTGTTAAAATATTTTGTCGATAGCAGATAAGCTATAAGATATTTAAAGGGTCCAAAGCCCGAAAACTTTCTCAAAAAGGCCTGATGCTGAATTTCAAGTGTTACTTTACGAAGCTCCTGTCCGACATCTATCTTGTCTTGTTCTGATAGTTCGTCAGTAACAAAAAACGGTTGGCCGCTGACATCTGTGAATTTCAGGTTTTTGTCCTGCCTGCTCAAGAGCGACAACGGCTGCGAAACGGTCCATGCATTATTTTGCTCCACCCAGTCCCAAAGAGGCGTTCCCGGATATGGCACAAGGTTATAGACATCTACTTTAAATACAGGATACTTTTTTGTAAATGCTATCAAGTCCTGAATATCTTCTTTGGTTTCGCCGGGCGCACCGTAAACAAATGTCAATCCGATCTCATAGTCCAGATCAAGGGCAATTTGAATACACTCCTCGACACGTGCCAACGTTTCTCCTTTTTTAAGAAGTTTCATCATTTTTTCGTTCCCGCCTTCAACAGCTATGGCGATGCTCTTAAAGCCGATGCTTTTCATTCTTTCAAGCATTTTTCGATCGGTCTTATCTGCCCTTATCCCGTTAGAGGCTCGTAAGGTTAAGCCTTCCAGGCCTGCCGCCTCGATCGCGTCACATAGTTCAAAGACCCTGTCGTAATAAAACGTCAGATTGTCTTCAACAAAGTTGAATATTCTCCGCCCCTTATCGTACCAGTATTTCAGCTCTTCCATTACATAGGGTATCGATCTTACTCGCACTTTTGCACCCATAGTGCTTCTGACCGCACAGAACATGCACTGGTAAGGACATCCCCTTGAGGTAATGATAAAAAGCTCACCGATATAGTTGTCCAACTGGAATTTTTCATATTTGGGCCAAGGGACAGAGTCCAGATCGTTGATATATTTTTCCGATATCTTTTCTATGGCATTAAAGCATATCTCGTTTTCACTACGATACAGCAACCCGTTGACCTCTTCTAAGTCATCTCCTTTGCAAAGCTCGACCAAGGTTTTCTCTGCCTCGTTGACGATCGCAAAATCAATATCCTCATTTTCTTCCAGCACGGTTTTTGTCATTACCGAAATATGCGGGCCGCCTACAACAATCTTTATTTCCGGATGACTTTTTTTAAAGCTGTTTATCAACTCGTAGTTTTGCAGGTATCCGTTGGTAAATATGCTGACACCTATCAAGTCTGGCTTAAATCGAGCTATTATCTTAATTATGTCATTATGCGACTTAACTAAGTTCAAATCCAACACTTCATGGTCAATATCATTTACACTCAAAGACTCTGACAGGTAACCAAGCCCCAATGGCGGGCGGGAAGACCCGTAGTCATCGTAGTTCTTGACCATCAACAAAACTTTGCCAAACCTTCTCAAGCTTATGTCCTTTTTATTAGAGGTTTTCTGATTGAGTTATTTCTCTCTCTTTTAAGTGATATTATGCCCAATGAAGCAGCTTTTGCCTAAGAAATCTCAAATTCATTATTAAATGGTTTATTTGGACATTTCAACTGCACAGCATTAATGAGTATGTATGATAAGGCAAAGCCAATAAAAAAACAGGTGGGGAATTTCTCTGGTAAATATTGAACCCAGAAATGCGTGACCACGGAAGAAGTGATAAATATTGACAACATAAAGGTCATGCTTGCATTAAATTCTTCACTTGTTCTTATTTTTTTAAAAGAAGATACAGTAAATAAAACAGGCGTAATAAAATAAATCAACCACGCTATGAAGACAGGGATACCGAAGTTGTATGCCAGATTAAGGAAAGCACTGTCAGTTTCAACATAGCCGTCTTTGTTAAGTGTCCCGAGTAAAGCAGGTTTTAAAGATGCAAAAAGTTCAGGAATACAAGTACTAAAGCTGCTAATTCGTGGTTGAATAAATGTCAAAAAGCTTCCCTTGTCCAGCGATGTCAAAAAGTTACTCTTATTCAACAGAGGAGCTATCTTTGTATTAAAAGACGCAGAAAACAATCCTCCTTTAAAATATTTCATCAGAAAAACGGCTACAGATGCGATCGCAGAACTGATTATTCCATAGACAACTAATTTGATCAATAGCTTGTTTTTGGCCATTACCTTTAAAATCCATATCATAAAGAGAGCTATTAAACCCCCGCAATAACAAACAATAGCCGCGAAAGACAAAGATAAGAACAAACCAAGATGGGCAACGATTAATTCACAAGCAGTTAAATATGAAATCTTAGATTCATGATACATGAATCCGAACAGAACAAAAATATAGAGTAGCGAAAGATATCCAAGATAATTGGGATTGCCCAATGTTGAAATCATCCTCCCTGAATAAGTAAACAACATGTCCTCGCTAATTATAAAATAAAGTAGAATGCCTAGTGATAAAACAAGAAACATCACTAAGCGAAAGATGTTGAAGAAATATTTTTCTGTGTTATAACGATTAACTAATAGTGCCAAGACCCCAGATGCCGGATAGTAAATCATATAATTTTTTAAAATTCCCAGCAACCTTGAATTAATATCGAATTTAATAATAGCTATTGCAAACATGGTTAGAGTTACACTGGTGGAAAATAAAAAATAAATAAATAAATATCGTGGTATTTTTAGATGCCTTAGAACACCCTGTGATAACAATAGCAAAAAAATAGCTGCTAAAACAAGCACGTCTTTAAGGATTTTTAAAGCAAGAGGGATGTTCGGGTTATCTATATCCCCGCCTTTATTCGCGACTGTAAAGATCAATCCATTATAAAATAAAAGTATTATTATAATGCAAAACAACAATGTTTTGAACATTTCATTTCCAAGATTAATTATAACAAAATGAGCTAAGGTGTCAATCCTCGATTCAAAGTGGATGGGGGCTGTTTTACTCTTCATGATATCGAAGTTTTTTTGCGATAGGGATCTCCTTTTCGGTGACTATTTTTCGGCCGTCACCTAATATATTGGAAACCCTCCTTGTATCCCTTACCATAAGTTCCAGCCCACGTTTTTCCAGAGAGGCGGCCTGATCGCTGCCGTACATCGTTCTATCAAGAGTGATATGTCTTTCCAGTACCGTAGAGCCGAGCATAGCAGCCAATATGGAAGGCAATATCCCTCGTTCGTGACCGCTGTATCCGACATCGCAGTTATATTTTTTCCGTATTGTCTTGATCGTCATGATGTTGCACTCTTCGTCTTCGGACGGATACGTTGAGACGCAGTGCATCAGTGTAAACGGGCACTGATGCTGTTTGAAGATATCCACTGCCTTATCGACTATCCCGAAATCACTCATCCCGCAGGAAATAAATGTATGCTTCTTTTCTTCTGCGATCTTTTCAAGTAATTCATAATACGTGAGCATCGCAGAGGCCACCTTGTTGTATGGCAGGTCATATTGTCTGAGGAATTCCTGGCTGTTGATGTCCCAAGCTGACGCAAACCATATAATGCCAATTTCTTTACAGTAAGCGTCGATGATGTCATATTGTTCTTTGCCGAATTCCAAGCCCTCTTTCTGGGCTCGCTGTGTATCGCCCCATGGGCTTTCTCGCGGGGAATCCAGTAATTCTTTTGTGTATACGGCATCGATATCTCTTTTTTGAAATTTAACAGCATCGCACCCGCAGGCTTTGGCGGTGTCGATCAGTTTTTTAGTTATACCAATATCGCCGTTATGATTGATTCCGATTTCTGCGATAATAAAGAGCTCTTTGCTTCCTTTTGCCATTGAAATTGCCTCTCATATTCTTGCTGAATTAGTGAGTGTTGTTTTTAATAAAGTTTTTTAATTCATTTTATTTGTTAAAAAGTTTGCTCTCATCTACAATGTTAGCTTCCTGTTTGAGCCCTGCCCCTGTAGGCACACCCCAGAAATGGCAGTATGAGCAAAGTGGTACGTTCTTTCGTTGTCCTTTTTTGTGACATTCCAACCATTCCATTCGCTTGGGGCCATTCCATATCTCTGCCAGAGATTCTTTATTTGCATCCCCTATAACACCCAAACCTTCCGGATCAAATCTTACGCAGATCGAGGCTTTGCCTTTACAGTTTATCGCAAGATGATTCAATAAATCCAAACATATTCCGATCTCAGGGATAGTAGGCTCCCTTTGTTTATAATTAAAGCTGCCCATAGGCGAATGGATTATTCTTGTAACAAGCGGTAGACCAAAGCTCTCATATTTCTGGTGGTCGACATCGCCGTTAAGTCTTAATATTGTAAAAGGTTTTTGGTCTCCCTTGAACTTTAAGAACTTTTCCAATATCTCATATTGCTCGTCGGCTTCAGGATCATCTTGAATAATTGATACTGCAAGCGTATCGAGTCTGTCTATTATCTCATCGGATTTTTCGAGCAGTAATTTACCATTGCTTACAATATTTGTTATTTGGTCGGTAAAAAGATCCACAGCCTCTCCGAATCTCGGGTACAGCAAGGGTTCGCCATTGTTGTGTAATTGAACAACGATATTAGTTGGGAGTTGAGATGCGATTTTTTTTACAAGATCGAAGTCCATATCTCCGTATTCCGGTGTTAAGTCGGGATGGTCCTTTTCAATCCTTCTCCTGCCGCACATCCAGCAGTCTTTGTTGCAACGGCTGGTAAGTTCAATATTAATATTGACCAGCCCGTCAAGGTTTTGCTTTTTCATACTATCGTCCATCCTCCATCGATCACAATGGCCTGCCCCGTCATAAAGCTCGAAGCATCGCTTGCCAAATAGATCAAAAGCCCCCTTAGGTCTTCGGGATGCCCTAATCTGTTTAGAACAGTTTTCTTTTTAACTCGTTCCAGAAAAAAATCATCATGGTCAACGCTGTTGGTGGTCTCACTTTCCGTGTTAGAAAAAGGTCCGGGCAATATTGCATTGCATCTTATACCCTGTTGCCCCCAGAAAGAAGCGGTGTATCGCGTAAGAGCGACGATGCCGGCTTTGTTAACACTGTAAGTCGGAGGATTGAAAAAATCTGTTCCTTTGTATATATCTGGGTCGGGAGAAACCGCTCCGTACATAGAACTGATATTAATAATGCTGCCATTTTTTTTGTTTTTAAACTGCCTGCCTATTATCTGAGTTGTCAATACCGCCCAATATATCCCTGATTCAAAAGCAGCCTTCCATTGGCTGTATGTCGAATTATCCAAGTATCCTGATGTGGTGTTAAACCCGGTTTTCTTGCTGAGATCGTAGGCATTATTAATCACGACATCGACATCGAATTTTTTTGCGATCTTTTCAAGGGTTTTTGTCAGTTCTTCTCTTTTATAAAAATCAACCCTGAACCCCGAAACAGCATCCTTACCGAATTCCTTGCGGTACTGCCTGACCTGACTTACGATCTTTTCGGAGCGGCTTAGGAGTATCACCTTGGCACTTACTTCCAAAAATGCTCTTGAGATATATCTGCCGAAAAAACCATTTGAGCCTGTGATCAAAACAGACTTGCCCGAGATATTGAAAATTTCTTTTAATTTGTTTTTCATTTTAATTCTCAGTTTAGCATTTATCTTTAATATAATATTCGCAAACACTCAAATCGTCACGTCGGTCTATTTGAAATGATTTCCAGGGCGGCATTTCAAATATAGCGATCTTTCCTCCTAAACGATTATGTTTTTTCTTTATTAGTTCAGGTTTAAAAAGATAAATGGAACCATTTTCCAGGTATTGAGGTTTTATGTCCTGCCTCATTTTGCGATCCTGAAAATCATAATTAACGCTGGAATAATTGCCATCTCGTTCTTCCCAGATGAAATGATCTTCTATTCGTGTACAAGAAAACAGTGAGTCTGCTTTTTGTTCTGTAAATATTTCAATGGCATTATCAATATCGTTGTTCTGACGTATCGGCGATGTCGCCTGAAGGAAAACAATTATACCTATCTCGATCTTGTGCTCTTTTTCAATTACCCCTATAGCATGGATTAGCGCGGCCTCCGATCTGGCAGTATTGGAAGCAAGTTCAGCAGGGCGATCTATAACCTTTGCGCCATACTTGCGGGATACCTCTGCGATCTGCTTATCATCGGTTGACACAAAGACATCGTCAACTAGCTTTGCGGCCTTGGCTTGTTCGATGGACCATGCGATCAAAGGTTTACCAGCTACGTCTATGATATTTTTCCCCGGGACACCTTCGGATCCGCCGCGTGCGGGGATAATTGCTATATTCATTCTAATGCCTCATTCAAATTGGCTGAATAATTTTTTCGGTCTTCGTGAAGTTTTTGACTAGACCCTTGAGAAGTCCTCTGTCTTCATTATCGAAAACGAAGACATAAAGCATCACCCAGTAACTAACACACCATATAAAGCCCCTGAAAACAAAAGTGTAATAGCTGTTGGCCAAGTCAAATTTATTTATAATAAGACCAATGGCAAGTGGAATTAATCCAAAAAGTATAACACTTAAAACTTCTTTTATAAAAGCCACAGCTTTTACACCAAGTTCCTTGAAATATACATTCAAATATAATGGTAGCACAATGAATGTACTTAAAGTTGGCCCCGTCAGAACACCTGCGAGTTGGTATCTTTGGATTAGAAGCATAATTATTCCAATAGTTGAAAGGGTAGTGGCAACGCTTAATGCCGCTATGGTTCCCAGTCTTTTGTTCATCCCCACCACGATAGCACCTCCCGTGGTGATAAACGGCGTAAGGATGTTCCATAAAAGGGCTATCCATAACAAAGATGCCAGTCTTACAAAATCATCGCCTAGCCACACATGATAAAAGTCCTTTGCCATGAACATCAATCCAGTAACGACCGGGAAGACGGCAAAAATCTGATACCGGCATGTTTTTAAAAACAGCTTTCGTACTGCATTTAATTTTTGGCTTGCATGCAATTCACTTGCTGCAGGCATGATCGCAGAGTTTATAAATCCTAAAGCCGCTTTGATCGCTCGGGATATTTTGACCACAGCCTCATACGATGTCATAAAGACCGGACCTAAAAAGATACTAATAATGATTCTGGGAGCGTTATAAAAAACAAGCCCGGATACCCTGTTAACAAACAGGTACTTCGTCATTTTAAACACCTCTTCCATGGACTTGATGGAGTAGTTAGAGGTTTTAAGTATTGAAAAGTTAGTTTGCTTTAAAGTGATCAGCAGATAACAGACAAACTGAAAGAATAGCGAGCATAGCTGGCAAATAATTACCGAAAAATAACCATGCCCTGACAGCAGCAAAAAAACTACGCCGCTGGCATAAAGAATTGTAGTGATGACCTGTATACCCTTGAGAAGATCGAACCGTTGCATCCCGCTTATAAATCCGGTCGTGACAAAATTCGGAAATTGAAAAATGTATGATCCAAATATCATCAGGAGGATGACTTTAAAAGAACTGTGATACTCCTGAGGTATTTTCAAGAGATTCATCACAAAAAAGTTTGACAGCAAACAACCTATTACCATCAGGATAAGGCCTATAGCGAAAAATAATACAATAGAAGTGCAGATCACCCTGTCGATTTTCGCATGGTTCCCTGTTGCATTGTATTCCGCAACAAACTTGCTAATAGAAGACTGAAGGCCCAATTCAAGCAATGATATGCATCCACCCATCATAAAGATCGAGGACATCCCTATCAGGCCGTATCCCACTACTCCAAGCCTTGAGATCATAAACGGCATCAATAAAAGATTGATCGCAATAGTGACAAAGCTTGACGAACAGCAACTGAGGGTGTTTCTGATTATTTTATCTTTTAATAAAGTACTCATCTCAAATAATTGTTTTTGAGGTTTGCTATCAAATACATTTATACAGGTTTGTATTCTAGCATAAGCGTAGAATGATTGATGTTGTTTAAGTTTTTTAGGTGGTTCTGGTAAAGTTCTTCCAGTTGGGCTAATGAAGAGATGCTCTTGAATGTTTCCAATACGTAATTTAAGTCGGATATTTTGAAGTTTTCGAACAAAAAGTTAAGATATTTGTTGCGATCGATCTTTTGCTCTTCATAGCTAGAAGGCCAAAACTCGATAAAAAACGTCGCATTAACCAACTTCTTGATTATTGCCTCCATGCTATGTAATATACACGGTTCAGCTCCCTGAGTATCCATTTTTATTGCCGATATTTCTTCAAGGGCAACCGCCTTATCTTCTAGGTATTCCGATAAAGCAACCGTTTTAATTTTGATCTTGTCTCAAGATATTTCGGCTTCCGGTTGATATAGCCGATGGTCACCCTTATGTGTCTTGGAAATAAAAAAGGTGCTTTCGCCTGTTACATTGCTAACTCCCATATTTTCCGTTACGACATTTTTTTTATCACGTGAGTTTTTCTTAAGAAATGAATAGTTTTCCGGGCTGGGCTCGAATGCGAAAACTTTTCCATCGCCACCTGTTTTATTAGACATTATACAAGTGTAAATTCCAATGTTGGCGCCGATATCAATGCATAATGATCCTTTTGAAATTTTCTCTCGAATCTTTCTTACTTCCAATGATTCCCATTTTTTTCTTGTAAGACATTTCTTGCTGACAACATTATCTCTAGGGTTAAGATAGATACTGACGCCTTCGACTTTAATCCGGATATACGGCAATAATGGTTTACTGATGATCCACAAAATGTCTTTTGTTTTTCGTAGAAATGCAGGTAAAAATGGGATTTTTTTGACAATTTTTTTCATTCGACCTCGCTTTTCACTAATACCCAATTATTAGACTTTAACAATCTCGCCAAGACGTTTCAAGCACAGATCGGCCGATCCGTCCGGAAAGAACTTGCGAAAATGGTGAACATCATTCTTTATAAGATTTTCGATCTCTGCTTCGTTTTGCAGGCCGGAAACAACCTTACTGACTGTTGAGTTTAGATCATTGAGGCTTTCAACATAAAACTCAAGATCGCCAAAAAGGTCCTTCATAGGCTCCCATCGCTCGAAGGTATCTTTAACCGAGGAGTTCAGGAATATTACCGGCATCCCGTATACTGCAGGTACCAGCATTACCGTTGAAGAGATCGATATAGCAAAATCGCAGTTTCCCATTACCTCGTAAATGGATTCATAGGTTACCTCCAGATTATCATATCCAAGGCGAGAGAACACGTTTTTAACCTTCTCGAAATCGTTTGACGGATGAGGCTTAACTACCAGTGTGATCTCAAGGCCTGTCTTTTTCAGAGAATCTACTACTGCACGTGCTATCGGCATAAACTCATCGTGATCGAAAACCCAGTCATCACTATTGTTCCTTACAAATTTCCTGATAATAAACAAACATTTCAGTTTATTTTCCCGCTTGTCGTTGTCCGCGGCAAGGTAGTTTAGCCATTCGCTGTCTAGCCCCGTATATCCGACATAATGACATTGGTCCTTGATGTCCGGATAGCGTTCGGCAACGAACTCTTGTGAAAAGCTGTACCACACCTCGGCGAACTCCGGGATTGTTCTGTCGCATTCGTTGCGTTTGACGCCATATGACACATCATAGCTTCCAGAGCTTGCAAATGCCCCCTGCGGATAAAGAAATACCGGAACATTGGCTTTATAGGTATAGTCATAAAACTTTTGCTTCATTGGAGGCAAATAACCTCGTAAAGCGAAGAAGATCCTATCCGGCTGAAACGAAGAAAACAAATATTCGTAATCGATCAATGAAGTTATTGTACGGTCTATGAATTTTACGATTTTATTGAAAGCTCTCTTGACAAGGCCCGTTCCTTTTTCGGTGATGCCGTCCCAATACGAATTAGCAAACCTTTTCTTGAGAAAGTCCCTTATCCGCGGAAAGGACCTGAACATGAAATCGCCTAGATCGTATTCTGCTACGTCGTGTTTTTTGAAGAAATCAGAGTAAAAAGTCGATTCCCTCAGGAGCATCTTTTTATTTATTACTCCGTACAAAACAGCTATTTTTGCAGACGGGTCCTCTTTCTTCATCTTCCAGATCAACGGAACAATAAAGTCAAGCTCGCTTGTTGCTTTATAAGTGATAAATAATGAGGTTTTGCCAGGCATATTTTAAATCTCTAATTCGATGGCTTTTATTTCAGCCGTCCGACCCATAGTTTTTGAACGCCGCCTTTGGCAGCTTCTGTCGGATTGGCGGTGACAAATTGCCCGCCACTTGCATAGTGCTTGCATCCGTCGTGGTACCATTCTCTTTCTGCGTCATGTAATACCGTGATACCACCGTCAGATAAAACTTTGCTTGCGCATTCCATGCATTCTGCCCGCCTTCGGCCATCGACAAGAATAAAGTCGAATTTCATTCCGATAGACAACGGAGCGTTAATGTAGTCATTAAGATCCAGCGTTTCCTGAACATTTTTGTCTTCTTCGCAAGTAGGGCTGTTCAATAGACATTCTACGTTTTCTGACAACCCGTTCTCGTCCAGCATCGCAATAACCTTTTCATGCCACGGAACAAAATGTTCGATCGCTGTCCACTTGAAATCGATGTCTTTGCCCTTTAAGAAGTTTGAGAAATAGATCGTCCCATTGCCTGATCCCCACTCCAAAATACGTAAAGGCTTTTTCTGTTTTGCCAACTCGACAAGGGCGTTTTCAATATATTCCATTTCACTGACCCACATTTCCGGTGCATTTTTAACATTGCTGCTGTCATAAGCTGGAGTCTGAGCCATTTTGCCTCCTCATATTGTTAATCAAAATATTCATTAAAAAAAGCATTGCGCAATTCTTCCAAAGCCTCATCGCCTTCCTGCGTCAGTTTTTCGGCCTCTTCAATCCGCGG
>SDBV01008128.1_pt1 | contig 14204 bp, 12 predicted proteins | sample 2277081 | NCBI WGS metagenome assembly SDBV01 (sample SAMN10402039, study PRJNA504765) | marine sediment metagenome | isolation source: marine sediment core GS10_PC15, 223 cmbsf | place: Arctic Ocean: Southern Knipovich Ridge | collected 2010
TCCTTTGCGTCTAATCGTGGTTTATTCTGGCACCATTATATTAATTTTTAACCAGTTTTGTCCACTCGTTTTTTCAGTGAACTAATAGATTGTCTATTAATATGAAGCCAAGAAACCATTAGCAGCTGAATACCGTCTCCAGCTTGGTGAAGATTATCACCTTGACTAAGGTGAAGACTACCGCCTTCAGCACGGTTCAAACAACCAATTTCAGCATGGACGGTTTTATCGCCGTCAGCATGGTATGAATTTGCGGTGTAGATATGCGGATGGCGGTTGGGAAAGTGGGGGGCACGGTTTAGGTCCGAGAGGTCGGCGGTTCAAATGCGGCTGACCCTGCAATGAAACTTAACATGTCACTGCGAGGAGGGACGACGAAGCAGTCTACAACACCTGAGCAGATTGCTCCACCCTGAAAAAAACATCCAGGGTTCGCCCCGTAACAAGCACGTGAGTAAACCCCCGTCCTTGGTCGGACGGACTGAGGGAATGACATCATGCAGATCCGTTTCTTCCCCACTGAATGGCACTCCTCGCGCTGTGGATATCTAACTAGTTTTCGGTGCGAAACGAAAGGCCACCGAAGTTGTTGTAAAAGGTGCATAACCAACAACAAAAACGGAGGCCTGCACCAATGTTACAGGATAGATACAAAACTGACAAGTTTTTTGAACACATAACTAAGCTAACCGTAGAGATGGATCCAGTGCTGGTCCAAATCGACGCCATACTAGAAGACGAAGAACTTTACCAACTGATACGCAGTGATTTTGCCAAGCGATACCCGCAGACGGAAGTAACAGGACGGAAATCGACGCCAGTAGAAGTGCTGCTGCGAATGTTAACGGTCAAGCGGCTGTATGGTCTGAGCTATGAGCAGACAGAATATCAAGTGCGAGATAGTCTGGTGCTGCGACAATTCTGTCGGGTGTACTTCAACGTAATCCCGGATGACACCACCTTGATCCGCTGGGCCAATTTGGTCGCTGCGGAGACCTTGGTAGCTTACAATCGGCGAGTGACGCAATTAGCCACCGAGTTGAAGGTCACCCGAGGGCGCAAGCTACGGACAGACGGGACGGTGGTGGAGACCAATATCCATGCACCCAGTGACAGTCAACTGCTGGCAGATAGTGTGCGAGTTTTGGGTCGCACATTGCAGCGGGCCAAGCAGGTGGTCGCAAAGCAGACTGAATTGGGTGGTCAGGTCTTTCGCAATCGCACTCGCAGTGCCCGGAAAACAGCCCGTCAGGTGAGCCGCTTGGTAGCTCGCCAAAAGGAAGCCGGAAAGTGTGCTTACCGTAAGTTGGTCAAGATCGCCCAGCAGAGCGTGTCGCAAGCCAAACAGGTGTTGGAAGGGCTGGCGGAGAACACGGATCAACAGGCTCAACGCCTGAAAGACACTTTGGAAACCTTCATCCCCAGAGCTGAGCAGGTCATTGAGCAAACTATCCGACGTGTGTTCCAGGATGAAAAAGTGCCCGCAGATGAGAAAATCGTCTCTATCTTTGAACCCCACACAGCCATCATCCGGCGAGGCAAAGCTGGCAAGCCTGTCGAGTACGGTCGCAAAGTCTGGCTGGATGAAGTCGAAGGTGGCATCGTTACCCGCTGGGATGTGCTCGATGGTAATCCCAGCGATAAGCTCCAGTGGAACCCCAGTCTGGATGCTCACCAGCAACTCTTTGGCAAACCGCCTACCCAGGCCAGCGCAGACCGCGGCGTTTACTCCGCACCCAACGAAGCAGAAGCCAAACGCCGCGGTGTCAAACGGGTTGTGCTGCCTAAGCCGGGTAAGAAATCAGAGGAACGTCGTCAGTATGAAAAACAACCCTGGTTCCGCAAAGCTCGCAAATGGCATGCCGGTGTAGAAGGCCGCATTTCTGTCCTCAAACGTTGCTATGATCTCGACCGCTGTCTCAATCAGGGTGAGACCGGTTTCCAGCGTTGGGTCGGTTGGGGCGTGATCGCCCACAATTTGAAGAAAATTGGCTCAACCGTTGCTGCAAGATCAGGATAAATTGATAAGGTTCAACTCGCTTTTCAAGCCAACGCGGCTACTCGTCGCGTTTCGCACCATGAACTAACTAATGTTAATCAGTAAGGATAAGGCAGGAATTTAACGCGAAAAGCCGCCAGTTACCTGGCAGCTTCTGAGATCTCTCAAAGGATCAGTTTTAAATCACTCAGACAGCAGCTCTTGCAGAAAAGCAGAGGCGCCGTCGGACATAAGATCGCGCTGCAGCCGGGTGGCGCTGCCGAATAAATCGATTGACGCCCGGCGATCGACGATGTGTCGCGCCAGCAAGTCCAGAGCTGCTTGGGGCTCATCAATGTGCTCGGCGTAAATCACCCTGTCTTCCATCTCTGCCGCCAATCCCTCTTCCTCATGCAGCAGCTGCTGGAAATACTGCAGTGTCGTTTCTCGATAGCGTCCCTGGTGAGCCGCGCAGACAACCACATAGATGTTCTCCCAGTTTTCATCTCCAATCCGGTCTATCCAGTTCACCACTGCTTCATGCAGCGTTTCAATTTCCAACCTGGCACCGATCGCCGCGCCCTCCAGATACAAGGGAGCGCTTTTCCTACTAAAAGCCAGCAGCTTATCTTCCTCCACCTCACCTGAAGCCAGCACCTCAGCAATAATATCTCGGGCGCTCTCTAAGGTCAGGCGCTGGGTGGCCATATACTTCAGCGGCAGTGGATCATATTCAAGGTATTTCAGCGCGCGATCGATTAAATACTTCTGGCGTTCAAGATTCTCTTTGATATCCGGCCGCAATTCCCCATACCCGTTATCCGCCAGCGTCACGTAGACCCCAAAAGAGACGTGTCCGATGCTTTTAAGCTTGTGATAAAGCTCGGGGATCACATTCACCGCTTCCTGTTTACCATTATGGAAGAGCATCACCTCCTCATGAGCCATAACGATCACCGGCGTGGTCTCTTTTCCCAACCGTTCAAAGGTGCGATGGATCAAATTGTTGTAACTTTCATGGAATGCCTGGTTTAAATCGGTGATCGCATCTTCATAATGATCATACGATGCGATCGCTTTGAATTTCTCCCTGGTAACAGGATTGCAGTTTTCCGGGATTTTTATTTCCATTTTACCCTCCATTGATATGAGCCATTATGGAATATGTACCCATGCTGGCAATAAAGCTCGAGTTCATTTATCATTTTATTATCCTGTTTGAAGATGAGACCTGATCGCAACCAAGGCCCCCAACAATTTAGAATGATGAATTCGAACAATCTCCTGTCTTTGTTTGGACAACGCCCGAATTATACCCTAAAAAGACCTTATTTATTAAATTGTTATTCTCGAGGATCACTTTCTTCTCGCACTGTATAAATGATCCAATAATTGATACACGGGAGATTGTCAATACTCTCATTCTATAAATGGTAGTAATTTGTCAAACATTGTTCTTGCATACGTCATTTGGAAAGGAGCGCAGGGGAGTGAACCTGTCCCCGTATTGTGGGGAAAATCTCCTGGTCAGTTGCCGAGACTCTTCCCCCTGGCCCCGTCCCGTCCCGTCCCGGTTCCGGGATCGGGATCTGTCCGACCAGGGACAAGGCTGGCGCTTAGAGAGACAAACTCATTGGACAGAGCAGTAGATTATCTCGGGTCATTCATATATAATGAACCTGTTCACATGCCGCTGTTATTCAAGGAGCCAAGGAGCTTCACAATGATGGGACAGATTTAAGGAAAACCGCGATGGAATATGAACTGCCTTATTACGATTGGAAGATGACCTCCGTGTTGATCAACGAAGTTGGCAAGAAATTACAGGCTGAATACGGTGATCACCCGTTGAAGAAAAGTGATATTGAGGCAGAGATCCTCAGCTACGGGATCTACAAGCCGCAAAGCATCTTCCCTTCCGATTACTGCTATAACCTGGTCAACCAATCCAGCGGCTCCTTTCGATTCCCGCTCTTCATCTGGCTAAAAAGAGGTTATTACATCCACGTTGGCCCCTACTATCCTTACACCGGCCCGGTTTATTGGAAAGGTAATCCGGTCGGTGATTGGAAGAACGGTGTCTACGTTTTATGGGAAGACCCACGCAAGTAGGCGCTCCAATTCATACAGCTGATTCCTAAAAATTCTTCGGCACCATGATCCTGCCATTAAACTCCCCCACTGCCCAACTGGATAACGCAGGTGGCAAAGGTGCCAACCTGAGTAAATTGCTAAAGGCTGGATTCCCGGTACCGGATGGATTTATCATCACCACAGAAGCCTATCAAAAGTTTATCGGTGCGAACAACCTGGGGGTGAGAATTCAACATCGTATTGGGGAAATCAAAACCCAGGATTCATCTGATCTGGAGCAGGCTTCGCGAGAGATTCGTGCCTCCTTCCCTGAAGAGATTATCCCGCCACAGATCTCCGTCCAGGTGAAGGAAGCGTACGGCAATTTGGGTGGTGTTCCGGTAGCCGTACGCTCCTCGGCCACGGCTGAAGACCTGCCGGAATTATCCTTCGCTGGTCAGCAGGATACCACCCTCAATGTGGTCGGTCTGGAAGCGCTGCTCGCCGCGCTTGTGGATTGTTGGAGCAGCCTCTGGACAGCGCGAGCGATCGGCTACCGCACCCGGAATGATATCCCTCACGCTGAAGTTGCCCGGCGGTGATAGTGCAGGAGATGGTGCCATCAGAGGTCTCTGGAGTCCTTTTCACCGCCAACCCCTTGACTGGTTCGCGCACCGAGGCGGTCATCGATGCCACCTTTGGTTTGGGTGAAACCTTGGTCGCTGGGCAAGTCGAACCCGATCATTATGTGGTTGATCTCAATCAGCGCAAGATCCTCAGCAAATCGATTGGATCAAAAAAAATCGCCATGCACGGCAGAGCCAGCGGTGGGCTGCGCACTGAACAAACCGATGCCTCCCAAAGAGAGACTCTCTCGGATGATGAGTTATTCGCACTTGTTGAACTCGCAGGACAGGCTGCAGATCTCTACAATTTCCCTCAAGACATTGAGTGGGGGATTGCTGGCGGCGAGTTATCCCTGCTTCAATCCCGCCCGATCACCTCCCTTTTCCCCATTCCTGATGGCATGAGCCCGATCCCGCTGCGGGTATTGTTTTCGTTCGGTTCAGTCCAGGGGATCCTGGAGCCGATAACTCCCCTGGGACAAGATGCGATCCGTCTGCTATTTGCCGGTGGCGCCAGCCTGTTTGGTTTCGATCTGACTCACGAGACTCAGCCGCTGATCAAAATCGCCGGAGGACGGTTGTGGGGAGATACTACTGGTGCCATCCACCACCCCATTGGCTCACGGGTTCTTCTCAGGATTTTTTCTGTCATCGATCCTGTTGCTCAAGCGATATTCACGGATATATGGGATGAGCCTGGTTTGGAGCGAGGGGAAGGCCGTTTACGTCTTTTGACCTTGCGACGTTTGCTGCGCTTTCTCTACCCTTTCATGAAGCGTGTTTTCAGATATGCACGTTCACCCCAGAGTGCTGCGGACCAAATCCAGAAAGCCAGCCAGGCAGAGATCGCCAGGCTGGAAACCAAAAGCATAGCTGCGCAAGGTGCCGCTTCCACGCTCAACGATCGGATAGATCTTTTCCGCGAGATTTACTCGGCGTTTCCATATGCTGTGCCTGAAATCGCTCCTGGAGCTGCTGCAGGGTTGATCCCGTTCTTCCTGCTCAATAAGATCGCCAGCCAGCTGACCGGCTCAGCCGACCTGGCTCTCGCAATCTCTCGAGGAATCCCCAACAACGTCACCACAGTAATGGACCTCGCCTTGTGGGAGACTGCTCGCACAATCCGCAGCGACGATTTTGCCTACCAGCATTTGATTCACTCCAATGCCGAGAGCCTGGCAGAAGAATACCTGGAGGGGCAGCTCCCCAAAGCTGCTCAAACCTCCATCGCAAGTTTCCTGGAAGCCTACGGCATGCGTGGGTTAGGAGAGATCGACATCGGCCGACAACGCTGGAATGAGGATCCAACTTATCTTCTCGAAGTTATTATAAATTACCTGCAAATTGAAGATGAGACTCTCGCTCCGGATGTCGTTTTTCGAAATGGAGCACAGGCCGCCAGGGAAGCCATCGCAGAGCTGCAGGAGGCTGCCCGGAACACATTCGCCGGACGTCTCAAGACGAGCGTGATCGAAATACTGGCCGAACGAGTGCGCGCACTGGCAGGGTTACGCGAGAGCCCCAAATTTCATATCATCCAGATGATGGGCATCATCCGCCAGGCGCTGCTCGACAGCGGTCAGGAACTCGTAAATACGGGCACGCTGGAGCAGCCTGACGACCTTTTCTACTTGTATTTATCAGAGCTTGAAGAACTCGCTCGCGATGAGGATATGAATTGGCGCGCATTAATTGCTGACCGACGCGCAGCCTACAAACGCGAACTTTTCCGTGTGCAGGTTCCCCGTTTGCTGTTGAGCGATGGACGAGCTTTCTATGAAGGTCCAATAGCTGACCAGAGTGAGGGGAGTAATTTGATCGGCAGTCCTGTATCCCCGGGGTATGTCGAAGGTAAAGTAAGAGTAGTACTTGATCCACTAAAGGCTGATCTGCTGCCGGGTGAAATCCTGGTTTGCCCAGGAACTGATCCGGCATGGACGCCCTTATTCCTTGCCACAGGGGGTCTGATCATGGAACTAGGCGGTATGATGACGCATGGGGCGATCGTTGCTCGCGAATACGGTATCCCTGCAGTCGCTGGCGTCCACCAGGCTACTACAGCCCTGAAGACCGGGCAGCGAATTAAATTGAATGGCTCCACCGGTGAAATATTTCTGATGAACGGTTGAATTTTAGGTGGTTTCTTTAATCTTGGACTCTTCTTTACCCTGGGGGGACTTGCAGCTTACGTAATAAGAAGAAATTCAGGATTCGTTTTGAATCTATTGCTTTGGGATCGAAGATTTCTCCCTCTAACCACTGCTTGTTACGGAAGATTTTGGCTTGTTACGATGAAAATAATGCCGTAGGGAAAGTGATACAGCCAACCAAATAATTTTTAGCCAGGTAGATATCCTGCGCCGCTCATGATACTCTTCACGGAGGAGGTACTCGTCTCCCTCGATTGTATCCAAAACCACTTCAAAGCGAGCGCAGTACCAATAACCGACGATCTTGCAGCGTAAGACATCAAGTTCATCCAGGTAGCGTTTCCCCTCAGCAAATAATTCTCGAGCCAGTTCTACCCGCTTCCGAACCCAGTCTTTATATGCAGGGTCATTCATATCCTCATGGCTGATATTTTTCTCTTCCAGGAATTCTTGGGGGACATTGATGAACCCGTCAGCGTCATCTTGGTACATGTCCCGCAGCAAATGCGATATATGCGCCGCAATCCCTGCCTGGTAACGGTTCTCTGATTCTGGGTAGGGATTGCCGTTGCCTATGAAATATAAAAGCCCATCGGTAACCGATTTACCGAGCGTATTGACGTACCAATCCAGCTCGCTCTCGCTGATCAAACGCCCTTTGCGAAGGGCATCGAACTCGATGATGGCAAACATATTGCGAATGAAGGATTGAAGTCCGCTGTTTTCTCCCCGATCGTTATTGATCAGATCTTTAAGGATTTCTTCTTCCGAGGCGAGTTCAGCGACCGTTTCTTTATCATATAGACTATCAATTAATCTCCTTTGACCGGAGATAAAGCTGAAGCGCTCTTCATCAGATTGAGAGGAAACATCAACAACGTCGTCGATCCAGCGGAAGTAGGCATAAGCGCGGAAGAAATCATCCACCAGATCTTTATCAACCATCAATCTGGTGGTGAAATAGGTTTGTATACTGCCCGATTTGGTGATCGATCGGGCGAGGATTGCAGTAGGATCTTGATTCCCCGAAATCATAAATAGCATCGATTCTCATTCGACGAGCTCAGCCTCTAAAACAAATTTCGCTGATACAAAGGATAATTTTCGCCGCTGCTCTGGTATGGCAACTTCCTTGAATATCCGCTCAGAGGTGAGATTGGCTGAGATGAGCGCTAATGGCAAGCCATTGCCCGGACGGGTACTGCCTCCCACAAAATACAGGTTTTCGTAATGCGGGTGCCTGTTCTGTGGGCGTAGATACCCTACTTGCAGGAAGTTGTGGCTGACACTGCCGAATGCTGCTCCTTTTGTAAGATTATACATTTTTATCCAAGAATGTGGTGTGTAACTTACCTCAAATTTCAGGTGCGATTCGAGATCGGTCATTCCAAATTCACCCAGGCGCTGGAAGACTGCCTGACGAGCTGGTGATTGCATCGCTCGCCAATCTTGGTTTTTCTTTTCCTCCACCCGGCCGCAAGGAACAAGTACCAGCAATGTATCCTGCCCGGGGGGTGCGGCAGAAGGATTGGTACGAGAATTTTATCCAAGTGTAAAGATTGAGCAGACGATCATCCTATTCGAAATTTATCCACACCATGAATAGAGGAAATAAATGAGGACCGACTGCTCCATAGTTTTTTCGCGTATAAGCTTAGCTTATCGCGTGTGGATGCATTTTTATTTGGAAGAGTCTATTCAACCTCCACCAATTCACTCGCCAGGCTTTTAGCCTCAAAGCCAATCACAACCCACAGTGTGCCGTTCAGCAAGGCGTACAAACCCAGCATCCAAATCGCAGCCACGCTTTCTGTAAATGGCAGCATCAATGCGAAGACACCAAATACGATCGTTAGGATCCCAGCCAGGATTAAGATCCATTCACCTTGTACTTCGTCCCGCAGTGCAATGCCAGCCATCAATTCGATTAAGCCTTTGAAAAGTGCCCACAAACCGACTAGGATCGCCAGTACAGTTCCAGTGATTTCAGGTCGCACGAAGAAGATAATCACAACACCGATCTCCAGCATGCCGATCACCAGATAAACCCACCAATCGACCCCGGTTCGGTAGTATGTAATCGAACCGATCAAGTTTAACAAACCATCGACCAGCAGGAACATCCCGAAAATGAGAACCAACACACTGCCAGCACCCTCCGGAATGACCAGCGCATATATTCCGAACAGGATCGCTATTAACCCCCTGAGCACCGCAATCCACCATGTTTTCCCAAGAAATTCAGCCATATCATCCTCTTTTATTGATAACCCTTCGACGATAGTTTCGGGAAATTTTTCCGCAACCCACGCCTTTTATAACAAGAATTATTAGTGTAGTATTAGTCAAGCGAATCTTGCAATAGAGACTCTCCTTTTTCGATCAAAATCCTGAAGATGGATAATGAATTTTTTCTAACGAGAGGTGTACAAACCTACCTCCGAGAGAAAACCAGTGTTCGATCTGTGCTTGTATCCAGCCGCAAGAATTATTGGTCGAGCACTTAATTATTATTATACGCGACAGAATCACGGTCTGTCAATTTCCTTCATCAGATCAGCTCCAATTGATATATCCCCCCTCACTAAAGATTTTCCTATTCCCTGAAGGTTAGCGATAATCGCTTGACAATGTATCCAACTGTGCCAACTCTTCATCCGAAAGCTTGAATTTCATCACTCCCGTACTTTCTTCAGCCTGGTGTACTTTGGATGCACCAGGAATAGCAACCACTGTTTCCCCGTGGAAATTAACTAACCAATTCAATGCCACCTGAGCCGCTGTTGCATCATAATTTTGAGCAATCACTTTCAACGCCTCGATGATCGGGCCGCTATCCTTGATTTTATTGCGCATCATCATTTTACGGCTGAAAGAAAGCTGGTTATAGATATCAGGGTCATTATGGTATCTGCCACCTAGAATGCCGCTGGCCAATGGTGACCAGGCAACGATTGTGATCCCTAATTCTTTTGCTGTATCGAGTATGCCGTTTGTTTCAATGTTGCGATAAAGCAGGCTGTACTGCACCTGGTTTACCGCCAACGGTAAACCTCGTTTCGCAAGCGCGTCATGTGCTCGTCTCATTTGATCAGCATTGAAATTACTCACCCCCACCGAGCGGATTTTCCCATTTTCCACCAGATCAGCCATCGCATTCATTTCAGCTTCCGGTGAGGAGAACCCCCAGGGTTGGTGGACCATGTACAGGTCGATAGTGTAACCGTCTAAGTAGCGTAAACGATCATCGATAGTGCGATAAATGCTTTTTGCGGTTCTAAAGATTGGAAACCACTTGGTCCCAACAATCACCTCATCATCTTGTTTCCCCAGCGTCTTCAACGCCATAGCTAATCCCCGCTCCGAATTCCCGCGACCATACATCTCAGCCGTGTCAAACCAATTTATGCCACCATCAAGTGCCGCTTTGATGATTGCATTCATCGCATCTTGTGAAAGTTCCGGGAATCCCATACTAAATAAACCACTGCCCCCCGAGAACTGCATAACGCCCAGCCCAATCGGCGTAATCTGCATACCGGTCTGTCCGAGTGGTCGCTTTTGTAATGTATTATTGCTCGCCATAGTTACTCCTGTTGATTACCAACATCAATTTGATGGTTAAAATTCCGGACTACTTCTAAGCCATACGCACCCGCCCAAAATGCCAGGCCAAGATCAGCGCCATGAGGACTGAACCTGAACCAACCATGAGGGTATCTAACGTCAAACCTCCCGCGTAGTCCCCAACTCCTGCTACCAGCATTTAGCCTAAGATAAAATTGACCATCCCCCAAATCACATTCACCAGTGGAGGGGATTCGCCTACACCAGGAGGAGAGGCAAATGGACTTTGAAAATTACGCCCAGAAATACCGTTGACGAAATGTGGAACACCATTGGTCAATAGAAGACCAGGTAATCCATAATTTTCTCCTCTCTTTACCGTTTCCAGAACCTTATCTCCAACTGAAAAGATTCCAGCGCTGCACCATTCTATCAAAGAATCGAGATGTGTTTCTATTGGTGGCTAATAATCCTCCAACAGAATGAGCTGCAATTGACCGAACATAGAAAATCTTCCTGCTGGAATGATAATTTATCAGTTTCGGGAGTGGAGCGATTCAATCCCCGCTCCAGCGCAATGTGGAATTCAATGCCAACCATCATTGTGAGCTCTCTTGGTGTGAAGCGAGTTTAAATCTTTTTTATCACTCATAATCAAAACTCTTGAGGTAAGCTGCAAGCCCCCAAGATATCCCTAATGAACGCGACTGCATGCAAGCAAAAATTTTTTCTCATTCGCGATTCTCAACCACAAACAAGATACCATTCTGGGATGGATCGCGCACTAATAAACCCTCTGCATAAGTTTCGTACGGCACCCGCGCTTGATTAAGTCGCTCGATCAACCTCTGCTGTTCATCCTCCTGTGCCAATTGCACTGTAAAGCAGCGCAGACCAACTGTGTCAGCTGGCGGTGGTGCTACACCTATCCCATTCCAGGTATTAATACCGATATGGTGGTGATAGCCACCCGCTGATAAGAAAGAAGCCGAACCCATATAGGAGAGTAAAAAATCGAAACCGACTACTTTCTCGTAGAATTCAGCTGCCTCAGCCAGGTTCGACACATGCAGGTGCATATGGCCCAACCTGGTCCCGGCCTCAAGACCAGTCCATCCTCCGTGCTCCCCACCCACCTCACTGAGAATCTCCTGATAATCTAGCGGTTCTGTGCCCATCTTCAAGTCGCCATTTTCGTATTTCCAATCAGATCGTGGGCGATCGCGGTAGATCTCAATCCCATTCCCATCCGGGTCAGACAGATACAGCGCCTCACTCACCAGGTGGTCTGCGCCACCCTGTAATGTTGTTTCAGTATCGATCAGGTTTCTCAGTGACCTCGCCAATGCCTGTCTTGATGGGGTTAATATCGCAAAATGATACAACCCGCTTCGCCTGGGGATTCGAACTGCTCCTGGTATTCCAGTCAGGGCTAACAGATCTTCTCCACCAGCACCGAGATAAGTTGTACCACTCTCCTGCCGGTGGACCTGAAAACCCAACGAACTTTGGTAGAAATCAACTGAGCGCTGCATGTCAGACATTGTCAGGTGAACATACCCCAACTTTGTATCCACATGGAGTTTTGTACCTTTTGATATGACCGCATCAGCTTTCTGAGTAGAACCATGCTTAAGATCTGATCTAACAGCAACCATAATAAATCCTTGTTTACTAATTAAGTTATTGGTACGAACACGAGCCCCCCCAATTGCAACCAATGCTGCCAGGATCAGTACAATCACATTATCCTGAGACCTGAAATTAATTCTTACTCTCCCAGGTCAAGAACCTCTCCATCACCCGTTGACAAAACAACTCCTGTTGGCTACAACCTTAACGCTTATATTGGACTATGTCAATACATTTTATCCGTTTTTATTGCAAAAACAACAAAGGATCACCCATGGCGACTTACGGCAAAAAAACTCGACCCGTGTGTATTGCGTACCCGAAAACTCATCGAGAGTTCTTTCATTTACCTCCGTAGAGAAAGTGGCTGACCAGGCTCTGATTTTATTATCTGGACCGTTTAACAGTTCACCAACTTTAGGATCATCCGCAGTGGCTTGATTTAAATAATACCTAATGAGAATAATGAATTGTCCTAGTTTGAAAATCTAGATCCTGCCAAATACTGTTCGAATTGTGGCGCCTCCCTTTCATTGACCTGCACGAATTTGAGAAACGGGTTCGCAGTTTAATGCCTGAAGCTCTTCAAAATAGAGGGCAGGCTTTACTTTTCAACAACCAACAGGGTGATGCACTCAATTCTTTCCGGGAAGCGCAATTGGAAGCAGAGACATTGGGTGAGCGCGGAGAATATTGGAAATTCTTGTCTGAATTAGCCAAGCACGAAAATCAGAAGGTGAATATTCCCCAGATAGATCTGCTTCACTATCAAGCCCAGGAAGTTGTCGCCTATATCTCAGATCACATTGACGATCAAGAGTTGAGAACTTCATTTTTAGAATTAAAAGAAATAAGGGAATTACTCGCGGAGTGAAGTTGGGGTTCCCCAAGGCGTTTAGCTAGTTCCATCTACTGGAGATCGCCAATCGATCTTCATAACCTGCAGCTGGAAATAATCCAAACTCTAATCCCACAGATTTCATCCACTGCGGGATTATTTTTTAACTCGGTCAATTTCAAAATGCACTTCTCCGTCACACGGAGATTTCCCCTTTCGAAAAACATTGGGGAGCTTTATTCACATTTTTCTTCGTCCTATCTTGTTGATGGTCCACCCCAAATACATCAGCCAAACCGATAATATCTACAAGGCAACTGAGGTCAAATCACTATTGGCTTCGTAACAGAGTTATTATCTTAACCTTCATTTGAGTATTATTCGATTTGTATAAAGGTGCTCTTAGAGATAGGGTCAGAGACGGTACAATTGATTTAGTCTGAATATCTGTAAAATATATGCTGCATACATGAAAGGTGGATTGGCATGAGCATTCTCCTGCAGGACAAAGTTGCCCTGATCACCGGCGCTTCTCGAGGTATTGGACAGGCCATCGCTGAAGCTTATGCCTCTGCAGGAGCAAGGGTCGTCTTGGCCAGCCGCAAACAGGCTGGACTTGACAAGGTTGCCGATCGGATTATCGCAGCTGGTGGTGAAGCTCTGGCTGTTGCTGCCCATACTGGGGATGAATCTGCAATTATTAACCTGTTGGGAGAAACAAAGGCCGTTTATGGTGGCGTCGATATTCTAGTCAATAATGCCGCCACCAACCCTCACTTTGGCCCCATCTTGAGCGCGGATGAAGGGCAATGGGCAATGATATTAGATACCAATCTGGTCGGCTACTTCCGTGTGGCGAAAGCCTGCGTGGAAAGTATGCTCCAGCGTGGCGGAGGGATGATCATCAACATCGCCTCTGTGGCAGGGAAAACACCGCTTCCTGGGATGGGCGTCTACTGTGTCAGTAAAGCTGGTGTTTTAATGCTCACCAAGGTATTAGCAGCTGAACTGGCTCCCCAGAACATCCGGGTTAACGCCATCGCTCCTGGATTTATCAAGACGAGATTCAGCGCTGCGATTTGGGATAATCCACAAGTAAAAAATGCCGCTATTGAAACGATCCCCCAGAAACGAATCGCCGATGCGCAAGAGATCGCCGGAGCAGCGCTTTTCCTGGCTTCAGATGCTTCAAGCTATGTCACTGGTGAGACAATTGTCATAGACGGGGGACAGCTTTTAGGACCAACTGAATATTTTTAGAATGAAAAGCTACACAAAGGCAAACCTCACGATAAATTGAAGAACGAATCATGCTCATCCTGAGTTGTTCCATTTTCTTG
>SDBV01008129.1_pt1 | contig 14203 bp, 38 predicted proteins | sample 2277081 | NCBI WGS metagenome assembly SDBV01 (sample SAMN10402039, study PRJNA504765) | marine sediment metagenome | isolation source: marine sediment core GS10_PC15, 223 cmbsf | place: Arctic Ocean: Southern Knipovich Ridge | collected 2010
CTTGGGATGAGATTATAGAGTACATGACCCCACCGAGTGCTGTATGGGTAGTTCGAAAAGATATATATGAGATAATTTTAAGAGCAAGTAGAAATGTTGTAGCAGGAAATGATTCTACACATTATGCGATAATGGCGATGGTGAAATCACTCCTCAATGAGGTATCCGTACAAACAATCAAACTGAATTGGCCTAGGCGCGATCAATGAAACTATCTCAATTAAATGAAGCACGATACTCCCACTCTGGACGTGTGTTTGAAGAATACTGGGTCCTCTATCTTCCTGGAGAAGGATTTACATATTTTAATGCTGAAGGAGTGCAAACAAATGAATTTCCAAAGCTCAGTGGAAGATTTTCGTCACAAGAGAAAGCATTAGATCGACTCGCTAAGTGGAAGAAGAATATTAATGCAAAGCTCACAAAGATAATTCATTACAGAAAAACACCACTACCAAGAAAACCGACAAGACGCGGCCGTACAAATCAAGAATTTTGGATAGCCCATGATGAACACCACGAACACAAGCAACACAAAGACAGTGATCGACGATTTAATGATTTATCTGAACAACATGAAATGGTTAAAAAAGTAATTGTAACAAAGGTAACAGTGCGAGCGGAAATGTACTAAACGAGTTCCTTATACATGCACGTTACATCGGGGATTGCTTTGTATCCTTTTCGCACAAGCCCATTTACCACATTAACATTCTCAGTCATAACATACATCGCGACTTGAATCCCACCACGTTCTATAATCAAATTCTCACTGTATTCTAATAATGCATTTCCTATTCCATCATTCTGAAACTCTGGATGAACCGCTGTGTGATAAATGATATTGCACCAAGGCTCTGTTACAATGAAAGTGCATCCGACAATCTTATCATCAATAACTGCAACAACAATTGACTCTGGATCTTCAATTGATTTAGCATTAACCGAGTCTCGCTGGTCACATGCTTCAAAGTATAAATTGGTATCTTTAAGAAGCTGCATCACTTCATCAAATTCAGTTGGTTTGTATGATCTAAGTTTCATCAGAAAGGTCGCTTGGATAATAGATCCGGATCCTCGTCTGCCTCACGCACAGTCATGCCTGTTCCACATGGGCAACCACCACAGTCTTCTTTTCCACAACCAAGACAAACATCTATTTCTTTACACCCACACACAGGAGGTTTTAGTCGTTTGCCTTCCTTGCGTACAAAAAATCCATGCTTGCATCTCATTTCAGTAACTTGGCTCATAATGAATCCAATTGGTTTTGATGATACGCTCGCTTCACTTCTTTTTCCTTAGTTTCAACTTCAGCTAAAATTTTCTTGCCAGGTGGATTGTCCCATATACAATCCATGCAACAATCACACCACCACGTTCCACCGTCACAGAAACTTGCTTGTCCATGTTCCGTGTCGCCGCAATGTTCACAGCTCCCACGCTCTTCAGTGATTGTTATCTCACCATCTTCACATGTCCCGTGCTCTACAATTCTCCACTTCATTTCGTTTCTTTTTCCTTTAGCAAGTCTCGCAGATGTGATTGTAGAGCGTTGAATGCCCATCCACCTTTGGAATAATATCCTTGATGAGCAACTTTAAGTGAACCGTTACCAAACTCTAAAAAGTTTTCAATTGCATCTATTGTTTGTTCCTTAGTATATGTTGTTGCTTCCTTTTCAAGTTTCTCTACACAAGATTCTATAACTGCTCGTGGAAGATTACAATTGTCTTCTGTACCTTTGAATCGATTATAAACTGCATCACGATATACCTCAACAGATTGTTCACCTGTTAACTCCATTAATAGTGCACCGGCCACTAGCCATGAATGTGTATACTCACTCATTGTTACACAATCAAAACGTGAACCCGACCCAACAAACGGAAATATTCTTTCCGCAAGTTCTTTATCTACACGTAATTTTTCGTCATAACTCATTTGGTTTTTATCCATAATTTTTACACTCAGGTTGAATACAACTATATTGTTTCCATAAAATATATTTGGTTTTGAATGAAGATCCACAATCATTACAATATGGACCAGCATCACTTTCGCGTATAAGTCTGTTAGGTGGTCCTTTTGGTTTCTGCTCCATAACCGCTTGTTCTGTGGTTTCCTTTATCATTACATATTGAACTTGACTAATAGGAACCCAGTAAATTGCATCATCACCTAGAGGATTGACTTCTCCACTATCTCCAACCCAGAAACCATTTTTGATGTCTGCTATTCCCCAATGTTCGGGCACATTTTGTAATGTGCTTCCAAGATTGGGATGGATGTAATGGACTAAGTATCTACTCATAGTCAATTCCTCTGAGGAGAGGTTCTTTCTTTTCATAATCTTTAAAAACGAGGTATTGAATTATAATAACTCCCGGAATATCAACCAACCAAAATTGCCACGTAAAAGGTCCAAACAAAACTCCAAGTGTTCCTCCAAGTAGTGCCAAAAGAATAATGTACACAGCCCATTTCATAAAATTACTCATTTTAATAATCCTCTACGTACATGGTAGATCCTGGAATGTCATTTGGATCTCCGGTTTCCCATTGATATAATTCCCAATGACTAATGTGTGTTCCTTCATGATCACCATCTAGGTAACAACAAAGTTCAGTTATCTCATAAGCCATTTTTGGAACACGAAGTTTATGACCACATTGACCCTTCTTGTCTTTATAACTCATAAGGGGTATATTAGCGGAGACATGCAAGGATATCAAGGGTCATGTGTTCCCTTTACATATATAACTTTATGGCATTCAAAATATCCATCCTTTTAATATTACTCGCTTTATGTGGGGGTGGAAGTGGGTGTGGATCATATGATAGTTTATTGAATCGATCTGTCTATGAGGTCAATCGTCCGAATGACCCAAATCAAAAATGTGCTGGGACTGGAGTTGTGCGTCAGTGTCGTTCGAACGCTACTAAAATCAAATCAGCGAAGCGATATGAAAACTGTCGGTGTGTGCAATTATGAAAATTTTGATCCTAACATTGTTTCTTGCTCTATCGATTGGCTGCGCACCTTTGACCGAGGCACAAAAGTATGAGAACCAGAATCGCGAGATATTACGCATTGAAAAATATTATAAGTTCAAAGAGAGATGCAAGGGAACGATTGAGATCAAGCGGAGTGGATATCTACATCACGATTGTATGACAGGTAGGAAAGACTGTCCACCACGGCAAGGCGAGTTTTATACGTGTGTGGGGATATTTTAACTTTTGTCTTCTTTGTAAGACACCGTTACATGATACTGATGTTCGTAAGGACCATCAATAAAGATATCCGTATATGGTAAGCTAGCATGCTCGACAAATTCTTTCACTTTGAACCTTGCCTCCTCCTCACTATTCGTAGCGTTTACCCACACATAGATTGAAGCAAAATCCGCTCCTTCAGTTTCTGAATAGTCATGATCGACGAGTGTTATGTCTTTAGTAACACCAATCATACCTTTGGGATCCTCATACTCATTAAAGTATTGTCTATATGTTTCAAACGCATCGATTGCATGCTTTGGAGGCGATACATATCGTGCTTCAGATAAGTTGGTAAGTTTCATACGTATATTTAAGAAAAGTCTAGGCCTAACTCTTTTCGAATTTTTTGGAATCGTTTTTGTGCATTAGGCCATGTCTTTGCTCTGAATGCTTTCACGAGAATCATGGGAGCTTGATCATTTCCAGAGAAATCAAGCAGCCAGCTCTTCTCTTCATGTGAATGCCATACATAATATTTGATCATGATTTAATTATACTATTATCCAGCAAAATGTAAACGGATTAAAGTCGCGTTAATTTTACTTGAATAGATTGCTCCCCTTCGTATTGCATGGTGCGAATTCTATCACCAACGGTCAACCCATATTTGTTTGCAATTGCAAGAGCTATTCTTTCCGCATTTTCTGTTGGGCGAAGTTCTTGATTTTCTATCACTACAAGTCCGCCTGCGTTGGAAACTATTTTCCGTACACGTCGATGAGTTTGATTATCGACGGGGCGACTTTTATTCAGTTGCACATAACGTTTTGGATCATCAACGAGGTATATCCCAAACCGCACCTGCAACGTCTCGTCTGCTGGTGATATGTAGTTGTTTGATTTCCACGTCTTGAGAAATCTAGCTGGGATTTGTTTATATGAAGGCACAACCATAAAAATTGCTTTGCGAATCTCAGCGGCTGGGATTCCTGTGTCGGGCATTTCTGCACGAAATGCATATCTTGTCTCTAGTAACTCATTGATTTTCATATTCGCTTCGCTTCTCGTGCTGCCATGATCACAGCTTCATCTGTCCACACTGTTGATTTGTGTATTATGCCTTTCCAAATTGGAAAGTTATCTTCCAGAAATTTTTTAATTGATCTTTTATCACCTACGAGCTCAGCAGACCAGTGGCCCTCTCTAGCTTCATCTGTTCCACGACTTGTGTACCGAAATGAATCTGCAGATAAAACCAACACGTTTGTTTTTGTGTCTATGAAGGGTGTATGTTCTAGTATTTTTGTGTAGGGTAGATCTTCCACCCAAACAACATCCCACGTTTTTGCTAATCTAACTTCTTGCAAATCAACGAGTTTCATTTATTATCTCCAGCCAACCTTCTTCCATAGCTTGATCAAATGATTCTTCCAATATTACATAATCCGGCTTTGGTGGGTTTGGGTTTGGATATCTATCAGCTGCATATCCATCTTCAATTTTGATAAAACTAAGCGCATCGTGATCAAAGCCAATAACCTGGTCTTCGAATTGTTGCCATCCCATCTCTTCACCGACGTCAAAATGTTCAAATAGAGTATCACGATTATATAATAGATTCTCAATTTCCCACAAAATTTCGGTGAGAATTCGGACCGTTATTCGATGAGCCGCATATTTAGCCTCTTGTAGATCAACGAGTTTCATAGTGCTATTTATAAATAGTCGTATGAAGATCGCACAACTAATAGAAGCCAAGTATCAAAGCAAGCCCGCATATAGTAGTTTGTCAAACGAGAAAATTATTGAATTGTTTATGGTGTATGAGCCAGAGATGTCCGAAGAAGAGGAAGATAGTCCTGATCACCATTATACAAGAAAAGAAATTCACATATATGATAAGGGCGAGCATGGTGGAGAGGTTAATTGGGTAGTTGTTTACCGTAAAGGAACACACATGGAACGAGTGCCAGGAGGCAGGATTGGACAAGTGCAATATAATAGCAAGACTGTGTATTTTGTTGTAGATCACGATCTAAACCGCGATTGGCAAACCGACCCACAGAAATGGAAGATCTCTCATCTACAAGTATTATTTGACGGTTAATCTTCGTCCGGATCGCAGTCTGTAAGTTCGTGACTGCCACACTCTGGACACACACCATACGGCGGTTCTATGTCGCCAGAGCTGACCGTTCGCAGATCTTCTTCATACGAAAGTGCACCACAATTTGAGCATTCAAGCTGTTTTTTACGCAGCCACTGTTTTCGCCATTTGTCAACTTCATGCAATTTCATATTGCTTATTTATCGAATGATACTTTGAATCCTGAGTAATAGTCTTTTGACATTTCGTCTTCGAATAAGCGATATCGCGTCATAAACCCCATGCAAGGCTCGAATGTTAATGGATTTATAACTATCCCAGACGACATAACAGGCACATAAGGTGCAAAGAACAATCCAGCATCGGTTTCACCCGCAGTGCCTTTGTAACCAACTATCACATTATTTTCAGTATCATAGCTGTCAAGAAATATTTTGTATTGATCATTAAGCCAACCAACTTGTTTAAGATAACCGTCGGGAGATGTTCCGCTCCATGGAACGTAATATTTGGTATTTAAAATAGCATCAAGAATCTTTTGATTTATAATGATAAAATTACCACACCCACGACGAGTTCTATCTGCGATTCGATTTGCAGATAAGTTAACATTACGTAGGAATTCTTTAGGTGTATCAGGGGCAATTGTTCTCCATCCGTACGATTCAGGTGTCCCTCTGTGGCTCTTTGCATAACGTGTTAAAATACTAACAACTTCAGCACTATATTCGTCGGCAATTTCTTGTCCAAGTTTTTGAATAATAACGTCGTTGCTTTTACCAAGAGCAGCATTATCTTGTAATGGCTCAATTCCAACTCGTGCACTTAACTTTTTGGAACTGGCCTCAACAGTTTCACCTAATATTTCAAGTGAAAATCGACCTCCTTCTCCTTTCCCTTTTCCAGGTTCAAAGTTATGCCGAAGTTTGTAGATCATTCCAACAGGACCACTCATTGGCTGGACACCAATCATCCCTTGAATTGGTTGAAACCCATCTAATGTACTAACGGCGATCAACTTAGTGATGTTGTGTATTGGCGCTTTTTCTATTTTCATTTGGCGATTACAATGCATAACTTGGTTCTTCATCACAGTTTCATAGAGTCCCCTAAGAGGGCTATCTAATTTAACGTGGGGAATTAATTCGTTTGCCTGCTTTTCTTCATTTGGAAAACGATCTTGTATTTTTTGTAAGGTATCTTTATTAGTATTCATAGTAAGTATTTAATCTTATTAATTATTGGGTCACCACTAAATGGTCCCAGTAGTCTTACTATACTCTATCTGGATCGTATGTGACAACAACAATTGTCCAAGGCACTTATGTGGTTATTAGAAAATTGCTTATATCTTTGAGACACATAATGTACATCGAGTACACTGGGTTTCTGGACAGCATAGCGAGTTTCAAGTATTTGTTTGACCTTCATACACGATATTTATATCATGCGGTCTCTTTAATCCTCGGAATCTTCGGCAATTTCCTCAGCGTCAGCTAGTTTGACATTTTCTGAATTTACTTCTGTAAAGTATATCAAACACGCGTAACCATCACGCTCTCTTATTTCCTTTGCATGCATAGCACGTTGCCATGTCGTAAATGTTCCGACGACAACTGAAACAACCGCTGGTGTTTGTGCTTCTACTACTACCCAAATATCCATCAAAGATCCCAATCCCGTTCAACCCACTTATTGATTCGCACAGCAATATCACCAGCGTTATCCCAGAACTCAACAGACCAGTATATAATTATCACCGCTGTTAATCCATACCAAACCACATGAATCATTGTCTGAATAAGTTGGAGACCTCTGGGATCAATATCAACAACGAGACAATATATTCCACCGATGATCCATAAGATACCAGTTCCAATTGTTCTAATTAAACTTTTAGTAAACATATTAACTCCAGTATGATATAATTCCAGTTTCAATTATTACGTTGTCACCAAAATATGTTTCCAGACGAGCAATTAACTCGTCATTTTTTTCACGAAATTTGTGTTCCAGTTCAACCAACTTTTCACCCAACGCGGCAACCGATTCATATTCATCTTGGTCAAGATAAGTTCCGCCTTCGTCGGGGATTAATATTTCTTCCTTATCATTACCAACATACTCTTGTGAATGTAATAGCTCATCCCAACATTGTTCGTAAGCGTCTTTTGGTAAAGAGTTAATAAATTGTTGAAATCCAACCGATCCTATTCGATTAAAGGTTACTGGTGAAATTGCCGTTCCACAGTATCCACAAAATTTTGCGGACGTTTCTGCTTCAAAGCTACACGTACTGCTTGGGCATGTATTAACAAATTCAACATAGTCTCGAGGGGTTAGATTAATCCTAACTACCACACCTGCATACGTATTCAAATTAGTACTCATTTACAATTCCAATTCCATAACGAAAACCAAACCACAGAATACCAAGTAGCATCCAAAGTAAAACTATGTTACCAAACGCCAAACCAAACGCCAATACCATGGACTATTCCAATAGGGGCAAAGATTGCACCCGCAACTAGAAAGAGCCACTGCGATGCCTGAATTGTTACAATAACGTGAGTTAGCCACGCTGCAAAACATGTAACAGCGAGTGCCATATATACAAAAAACGCCTTAATCATTTTATTTCCTCCAACCCTTTAATGGGTTTCTGTTCAAAATTTAATTTTTCTATGAGTTGCTGTTTTAGCGAGGGTTTCTCAACCGCTCGTTTAAGTAAATCTTCAAGAATGTCAGCGTCACTGACTTTATCGATGCGAGGTTCCTTTTTCATTTTCTTCCAAAGAACAATATCACCGACATCGAATTTTTCCCATGTCATTCCAATACACATTATAACAGAGACCCAGCCTAATAGGGTTCCAAGAAGTGTAATCCCAATTCCTTCAAACACGTCCGAAACGGTAACTTGCTTAATGGGGTCGCCAGTCACATTTAAAAACCAAAATATATAAGTGATCCCTACCATTCCTGGAAGAAGCCAATATAAAAAAACGTTCAACATTTTTCTCTTTCCTCCATTAGTCATCCAACCCTATAATATGTTTTCTCGATTTCTTGATTGCTTCTTTTACTTCTGGGTTCTTAATAAATTTGAGCGGGTCACTCTTCTCCATGAACGTTTCTATTGATTGAAACAGGAGATACGTCATCCCCCACGTTATTAACGTTTGAAGTAAATAAACAACAGCGGTGACGTGCCATCCAACATATACCAACGCTGCTAACCAAATAAATGCCACTGGAACGGCAATAAACCATTTTGGTTTATCGAGGTCTTCCCACTTTCGAACAGTTTCATTATCAGATTTGGCTCCTGTCACCGCCAAAACACCTATTCCAAATCCCATAAGGATTGCTGCTAGACTGCCGAGACTGATTCGAATCCACACTCCCACAAGGATTAGTGTATCAACTATTTCGTTGTTCCCTACACCAAAAGCAACAATGGCGGCAAGCACAAGTGATATTACATAAGACTGTATTGTTCTAACTTTCATTGTTTAATTTTCCCCCATTTTTTATTTTTGTTCAAGGGTCACATGGTTACTGCTTTTTGGCTGGCGCATCCGTGTTAGGTGTTGATGCTGTGAAGTCATAAAAGGCCCTTGCAACGGCTGCTGATAGGTCCCTGATTAGCTCAGATGCCTCGCCCACGGTCATCACCAAGCAGGTATCTCGATCATCAATCAAGATGATCTCAGCTTTATTACGATTGGCGTTGTATTGATATTTTGCTTTCATTGTTTAAAAATACGGTGGAGTTATGACCTGCCAGATCCAGGAGAAAATGTTTAGCCGTGCACCGACTTGATAAATGGCTTCAATATTGTCAACGCCAAGAAGGATTGGATTGTTTGATTGGGTGACAGCATTCCACTTCCAATCACCATTCTCTACGGAAAAATGAGTGGCCCAAAACTCGTGTGAGTTACCACTCTTATACAAAACACGAATTTTAAATTTTGTTCGAAACAGGGTTGGTACGATCATAAGAATCTCTCCCGGACTTCTGCTTTGATGATGTTTTTGAGATCATATACTGGTAACCTCTCCACAGCATCAGGAAATCTTTTCAACATTTCATAGACAATATTGTCTGCTGTGCAATTTACATCATCACAGTCGTGACAAATATCACCAACGTGATAGCCAGGCCCCATTAGAGTTCCACACTCAGGGCATGTAGTTTCTTTGCTCATGATTCTTCTCCTTCCCATTCCAAATCTCCAAGGATGGGAATACCTGAACCATCCATATTAACAGTGAAATGAGCAATCGGCTCGTTTGGATCGTGTGGAGGTGGATATGTTTCGTTAAGAGTATCAACAACGCCTACGAGAACTTTAACAAGTTCATAGTCGGCCTCTGTTAAAAGATTTGCGCCACATTCTGGACATGGCGCGTTAACGTATTGTTCATAATCGTTAATATTCATATCTTTGTAATCACAGTCATCTGCATCACATTGTAGACCTGCAATTTGTACTGCGGCCGCACTATCCATTTTCATCTCCATCGAGCCAATCTGTTACTTTAAGTTGGCACCGTTTAAGATCACACAAAACTGCAGCCCATTCAATCGGTGTCCATTCTTTTTTGTCACTAGCAGCGATATCAAAGATTGCTTCTGCTGCCCAATCGTTGCGTTTGATTACGCGGCGAACAAGAATGTTGCCGACGTCATCTTTGAGGCGACGTTTGATTTGATTAATAGTCTCTGTCGTTGTCAACATCATCATTAACCTCATATCCTACAAGTATCTGCTCTGCTTTCATGATGTGAACCATTATGAATACACACCTCGACAAATAAATTACTCCAACCGATCCAACAAGAATGGCTAACCAAACTGGTCCCCAAACATAGGCAACGACGGTTGCACATACCCAACAAATTGTGTCAAGTGCCAAAGCTAATCGAGGACTCATTGTACACCTGCCTCGTGAGCAGCTTCTTCAAACTGTGAACGACCAAGTCGATATGCGTCACGTAGTTCACCACCTGCAAAGTTTTCGGGTTGGTAAATTCCGGCTAAAGAGTCACTCCAACCTTCGCGTCGAATATCATCGAGTACGAGGTTGGTCAGTGTTCCATCTTCCATGGCGATTGCCAATGTTTTCATTACAGCCACTACAATTCTCCATTTAATTAGGGTAATTATCCTAACATTCTGACTGAAGGTCAACAGCTAGAACCAGCATGAGTATGCGTTATTCTAAAGTTTTATCTTATTAATGTTAATGAGTTGCCCATCTTTGACTTCAAAAAATTCACCATCAACTAGTGGCTTTTCTTTTGGTTTCTCTTTAAAATGATATAAAACGTTGTCACTATTTTCTTCTAACCAACCAATCATGAGAATGAATAAGACAAAAGTTGCCAGGCCGGCTGACAGCCACCCACAAATTAAAGCGAGTCCAAACGTTATTCCTTGACCAATAGTAACACGTTTATATTTTCGAATATCCGAAGTGAAATATACAACAGATGCAGCATACATACCACATAGTATCCACATAAACGAAATCATAGCGTTACTCATAAGATGCTCCATCTGTCACAGCCTGTTCTTCAAGATATTCAGCGTTAATTGTGTTGACCATATTTGGGCAGCGATCTTGAATACATTGTATAAATAATTCAATGTCTTCTCCACAATGATCTTTATATCCAATCCAAATTTGGGATCCTCGAATATTCATGTCGTCTAGGGAAGCAATTAACAGTGGATGGCCTTCTGTGATTAATGACGCCATTACAACTACCGCTCCGATAACTCCCTCAGACATTTCGTGAATGACATCTTGTGTTGTTCCCATAAAATTAATAGGGTCTCTCATGTTTTGACCTCCTGAAGTTTACAAGTGATTTCTTCTTCTGAAACCCAACCTTGAAAACTCGATTGCATTAAATATGAAATTCCCGTTTTAGAAACAAGAATTTTTTCAATTATTCCTATATGAGTTTCATGCAATGCAGGCTTCTTTGTAAAAGAGATTACACGATTAAATTTAATCATGTCACCGATATCAAATTTTGTTTGGATTTCCATCTATTAAGTATCCCTTAACAGAATATTGGGTTCAAGGGTTATGTATAATTCCTACTGCGGCAAATCGCTCTTTCCCGAGCCACTCAATTGTTTTTCCAGAGTAACTTAACCACTCTTGTAAAGCCTTATATTCGTGTTCGGCATAGTTTTGATAGCCAAGAAGCTCATCAAATACAATAACCGTTCCTTCGCCAATCCAACGATCGCACCCAAATAAAACTTCTCGAGTTGACGAATAAATATCACAATCAATGTTGATCAAACCAAGCTGTTCAGGAAAATCGTGCGGGAGTGTATCTTCAAACAAACCATCAACAATTGTCATTCGTTCGTCGTTGGTGTGTAATTTAGAAAACCTCCAGCTTCCTTTCCGACTAGTCGTTGATGGGCTAAGAACCCATGATTCAGGAATTCCTTCCCAACTATCAAACAAGTACAAGCGTCCAATATCACTAAGAAGTTTACCGAGTTTTTTTGATGAGTTTCCACTACCAACTCCAAACTCTGCCCACGTTGATGTTGGCGCTGCCTTGGCACCGATTTTATATAGCTCGTTTGTAGAACGCCAGCCACCTATAATCCCGTTAGTAAAATCTTCTACATCATCTAACTCGTCTGGACAATACATCTGAGAGTACGTTGTTTTTGGTAATTTTTTAAGCCACTGTTTCTTTAGTGATGTCACGTGCGTTTACTGTCATTTTGATTTTGCTTTTGCCTTGGAATCAAACACAAAGCGAATATTTGATTTGAAATCTTAGCTACCGCGCTGTGAGAAAATCGTTCATCGCCAGGAGTTATTGACAACACCGTGTTTTTAATTGCGGCCAACTCAGTGTTTGTTATTCTCTTAACGCAATGTTCAAAGCGGGGGTTGCCGATTGAACGCATCATGAATACTAAAGAATCACGTGAAGATACAACGATAGCATCTTGCTCGCCAGCTGTTAGCATCTGAAAACGCACAACACTCAACCAAGTAAATTCTAATTCAATTGTTAGCGGAGTTTCTGTTAACGGCGTATCTTCTGCTATAGCAACCATGCTAAGCAAAAGCAATATTAGTGTTAATCGCATAATAGAGGTCCTCTCTTTTGACAATCCAAAATTAAATCAAACATCCGTCGATTCGCCTGATTGGCAAGATCACGACGCCAACACCATTCAACGCTAAGCGTTATCAATCCAACCATTGCATTTGAATGAACATCTATTAGAAATTGTTGATGTTCAATGTACTCTGCTGATGATATTAAACTGATTTTACTCATTAGAGGGTACTTTATTAGGGGGCAGAGTTCAAGGGTCTTAGAAATACCACGTTGCCTTCTCTGCGTTCGATTTTAGTTGTATCTTTCGCCACACTCATTCCTTCAGAGCAGCCTGTGTAATATGCGGCTTGAATGAGTCGTTGAATGTGTTCAGGTTGACCCTCACGCAGAGTTTTAATGATGTCAGACATTGTTTTCTCCAGCTAAGTTAGGGTCATAATACTCGGAATGCTGGTTTTGGTCTAGGCACTGTGGCCGCTTATACGAATTCGTCTTTCATTCGCTGTTCAGAGGCTCGACCGGTCATTTTTGTGCCATCTGGTAAAACAACTTTGTGGAATGTTGTTGGATATCTTGAGAACGGTTTACCGTGAACAGAATACGAAAACACTAACTTACTATGAACGATGAAAGATGAATTGTCGTTAAAGTCCAAACCAAGCGTTCCTTCAATCGTTCCTCGAGAGGTATCAGATCCTCGCAGCGTAACGCTTTTGAGATTATTTTTCTTTGTGAGAATCTCGGCGAGCTTTCGAGTATTTTTGTGAACAAAATTATCAATCATATTCTGTGTAATTCGTTTTGCTTCTTTTTGAAGAAACTCGTCATAGTTATCATTTAACGTAAGAGGAGAATTATATCCATAACCTTTGCGAGTAGTAACACGTTGAATAATCATTCCACGGAAAAAATCGTTCCGGAAATATTCGCTAGGGTATGTCTTTCGATTTTCAGGATCATATTGATCTTTCCAAACTTTAACCACTCCACGCAGCCATCTTAAATTGTTTTGATAAACATCTTCTTTTAGATCTTGAGTGATTTGTTCGAGGGCACTTTGAACTCTTTGTACATCATCATTACCAAGCATAAATTTTTGTTTCTCTTCTGCAGCGGTTTCCTTATCACGAACAGCTTTTTTCTTTTTGACAATCATGCCTTTCATTTCTTTTGCATCAAGAGAGAGTTGCTCAAGTGGTTCAAGAATTTTAATTGCAATATCGGCAATTTCATGTGGCGACGATTTACGTGCTTTTTTCAGCGCGCCAGGAATTGTATGTAGTGCGGGATTCAAACCATCAAAAATCTCATAAACTTCTCGTGGCAGACGTTCCCAAGCACCACCATGAAAGAATGGCGCGCGAATTAGTTTGTTCCATACTTCACTAATCCCAGAATTAAGGATCTCTTTTACATTTTTGAATTCAGTGGCTGTTAATTCGCCTTCTTCTTTGTACCTGTAGAAGCTTGTCAGCGCTTCCTGAAATCTTTTTTGGCTTCGTTCGCCTAGAGCTGACTGAATTAGGGAGGTATCGGCCTCATATAACGTTGTGAGTTTCATAGAAGTATTTATCCCATTGCTTGGATTCGATATAAAGCAACGTCTATGACTTGTGGTGTTGGATTAACGCTGATTCCATCAGCAATACACGTAACAAGATTCACGTCAATGTCCTCAACCGCGTATTCGTATATTTCCATGTACTCTTCAACCGCTTCGATGAGCTGATCCACAGCATCGTCGAGCTGGTCT
>SDBV01008130.1_pt1 | contig 14203 bp, 12 predicted proteins | sample 2277081 | NCBI WGS metagenome assembly SDBV01 (sample SAMN10402039, study PRJNA504765) | marine sediment metagenome | isolation source: marine sediment core GS10_PC15, 223 cmbsf | place: Arctic Ocean: Southern Knipovich Ridge | collected 2010
TGAGAATACTACACGTAATTGACCAGATTTCGCAAAAAACAGGCGGCGGTGCCTCTAAAGTTGCTTTTGAATTAGCCCACGCGCAGGCGCAACTTGGGCATGATGTAACTATATATTCTACTGATTATAATGCTCATACCCAGGCTGCGCCTGATAAGGTTAAACTTGTTAAGTACCATAACTGGTTTAACCTATTTGGCAGTTTAAGCGTGGCTCCTGGCTTACTCTTTGCTAAATATGACTATGATATTATGCACCTGCATAATTACCGGACAATAGTTAATTTATTTGCTTCACTCAAGCGCAGGCCAAACATCTTACAGGCTCATGGTTCAAGCATGCCGATAGTAGGCAAGATAAAACCAATACATGATGCTATGTGGAATGGTGCTATCCTTAAAGCAGCTGATTATTGTATAGCCGATGCTGACATTGAGGTACAGAATTATCTCACCGAAGGGGCAGATAGAAAGAATATTACAATAATACCAGTGGGTATTAATCTTGATGAGTTTAAGCCCCTGCCGGCTCGAACTAAAAAGGATTATAAGACTATATTATTTCTTGGCAGGATACATGAGGTTAAGGGAATTGATTTACTGATACGTGCCTTTTGCTGGCTTGATATGCCACAAAAGATTAGGTTACAAATATCCGGTGTAGATTATGGCTTTGAAAATGAAGTTAAGGCACTCATTGAACAACTTGGCTTGGAGGACTTGGTAGATTATACCGGACCACTGTACGGTGCTGATAAAGTAAAGGCGTTTACCGAGGCAGATGTGTTTGTAATGCCTTCACGTTACGAAATGTGGGGTATAGCATTTATGGAGGCGCTTGCCTGCGGCACTCAGGTCGTTATGACGGATACTTGCGAAGCATCTAAGGTATTACCACCTGAATGTGGTATCGTAGTACCCCTTAACGATCTGGCTATCACTGAAGGTATTAAGGTTGCATTAAGTAATAACCATGGCGATAGGTACCGAGAATACCGGCGTCAGTGGGTATCACAATACAGTTGGGATAAGATAGCCAAGAGAATTATTAGCTTGTATGAGGGGGTGAGTGAGCTAGAAAATAAAAAGCCATTGTTCCAGAGTAAACCATAATAGGAAAGCGAGCCATATGCAATAAGTAAACCAAACGAGGAAAGCGAGCCATTATTATTGAGGATACCAGTAAAAGCGAGCGAGCCAGTGTTACCAAGTAAACCAATGGACGGAAGCGAGCCAAATATTGAGAGCAAACCAGGAAACGAAAGCGAGCCAGGCGATGTAACTAACCCAAAGCGATAGAGCGAGCCAAGGGCATGAAGTAAACCACGTATCGAGAGCGAGCCAGAACGCTAGAGTAAACCAAACTTCAAGAGCGAGCCAATTTATCTAAGAAAACCAAAATTAGGGAGCGAGTATAAAATAATGAATAAACCATTAGTAACGATAATAACCCCAGTGTATAACTGCGGTAAGTATATTGATGAAACTATACGAAGTGTATTAGAGCAGAATTACACTAATATACAATTCATAATTATTGATGATGCCTCCACTGATAAGCCTGGGATAAGAAGCTATGAACCCTCTGGATGCGAAACGATAGTGCATAGAGTAAATAAAGGTGAACAGGAAACGGTAAACGAAGGGCTTAAACTTGTTAAAGGCAAGTATTTTATGATGGTAAATGCCGATGATCCCTTACTACCCGGCGCTGTTAGCCATCTTGTTGAGTTTATGGAGGCTAACCCGCATATCCTATGTGCCTATCCTGATTGGAACTCGATAGGTGAGAATGGCGGACTCAGGCGGCACGTTATCAGTCGAGACTATGATTTTGTTTGGTGGGTTCAGCATCATACTTGGCTACCTTCAGTTGGTTCGATATTTCGCAGTACGTTACTGAAAACAATAGGTTATCGAGATACTAGCTTTAGATGGCTTGGCGATGCCGATTATTGGCTTCGCGTTGGTTTGGCCGGTGATATGGCGCATGTACCATTGACATTAGCCTGCTGGCGTAATTGTGACGGCCAGGCAACTAAACAGAAAAGCAGTAAGCGGGCCCGAGAACACATACGAGTAATGCAGAAATTCTATATCTTGCTAAATGAACTCTATGAAAATGATGATATACACCCATTTTTATGGGCTCCTTTAATTAAGGTAGAGAAGGAAGCTATGGCTTGGGCGTATCTTGTAGCCTCCGTAGTAACCGATAATTGGCCGGATAAGGTTGATTATATAGCCCGGGCGGTAGTTTGTTATTCGAATCTATTAATCAGTTATAGATTTTTGGATTTATTGATTAGAAAAGTCTGGTATCTTTTAAGGAGGTAGATTGCCAGTTAAATTCTTATTAGTAAATGCGGTATATAGCGAAGTGCCGATAGAGACACATCATCCGGCGCTTGGCTTTGGATATGTAGCCAGCACGTTACGCAAAGAGTTTCGCGATAGGATAGTATTTAAGGTTATTAATAGTTACCTTACCGAGAATATAAAAGAGTTTCAACCTGATATTATCGGCATAACCTCCGTTACCAAGAATTTCAATGTAGCTAAAGAATATGCAAAAATAGCTAAACAGGCTGGTATCCCTGTTATTATCGGTGGAGTACATATAACATTCATGCCACAAACCATTACCTCGGATATGACTATCGGTATTGATGGTGAGGGCGAGGCAACCATCGTTGAGTTGATGGCATTATATCTAAATAAAGGTAAGTTCAACAAGGCTGATTTGTATGGTGTTAAAGGCATAATGTTTTGGGATAAAGGGGAATTGATAAAAACAGAGCCGAGAGAACTCATTAAAGATTTAGATACTATCCCATATCCAGCCAGAGATTTATTAACAATACACTCACAGGCGCACATGCTATCATCGAGGGGATGCCCTTACAACTGTGCATTTTGTTCTACGTCAAGTTATACAAGGCATTATACCAGGTATGCCGGCGCCGAGTATGTGGCAGAAGAAATAGCACAAATTTACGATAATTATAAGATTTCACACCTGACTATTTATGATGATATGTTTACTATTAATACCAATAGGGTAGCACAAATCCAAAAGTTGCTATCTGGCAGAAACTTAATAGGCAAGTTTGGTATATCAGTTAATATTAGAGCCGACTTTATCACTGATGCGTTGGCCGAGATATTACGCAGTATGAATGTTAAAGTTGTGGCGCTTGGTACTGAATCAGGATGCCAGAAAACACTCGATTATCTTAAAAGTGGCGGCCTAACTATCGAGAATAATGCCAATGCGGTTAGAATATTAAAGAAACATCACATAATACCTTACTGCTCTTTTGTGATAGGCTCTCCGGATGAAAGCTATGCTGATATGATGCAAACTATTAAGTTTATTAAAGAAAACAATATCTATTACTACGATATAAGTATCCTGGTGCCTTTCCCAGGTACTAAGATATGGGATTATGCTCTTTCCGTGGGTGAAGTTAGTGAGGATATGGATTGGGATAGGCTTAATTTTTACATCAAGCCGTATTCGGTAAACTTGTCAAAGCATTTAAGTATTGATGATATGGTTAATATACGTGCAAAAATGGAGATTAGGAAAAAGAGTTATCTGTATTTTATTAATGCGTGTTTGGCAGTTAGGCATCCTATTAAGTATAGTAAAAAAGTATTAGAGAGAATAAGGAGATAATGTGAAAAAGGAAGCAGTATATAACAGGTGGTCTTATGCTCATCTAGGTACAATTCGCTGGATTAAACAGAAGGGTGTTTGGGCGTGGTTTTTTTATCCTTTGGCATATTTAATTATAAGGTTCTTTTTATGGGCGTTAGACTTTTCTAATAAAGCGCAACAACAAGCAGGAGAAAAAAGGAGGTAGATATTGCACAAGATTCTGGAAGGTAAGTCAATCCTGATAACTGGTGGCACCGGTAGTTTAGGCGGTGCCATAGTGAGACGTATAACGACAGGTGAATTCGGGGAACCGCGTACCGTTGTTATCTTTTCGCGTGATGAACTAAAGCAATCTATTATGGCTACAAATTATAAACATAAAGATTATATGAAGTTTATCATCGGCGATGTGAGAGACTACAATGCAATTTACAGTGCGTTATGGGGGATTGACTACATAGTGCATACAGCCGCCATGAAGCAAGTCGGATCTTGCGATAAATACCCAGTAGAGGCGATATTAACTAATGTTATGGGGATGGTAAACTTACTCAATGCCATAAAGTTATCTAGGAACCAAGTTGAGTGCGTAGTTGATATAGCCAGCGATAAAGGTGTGGACCCACTCAATATATATGGTTTAACAAAATCACTGCAGGAACAATCTTTAATAAAATCAAATTACGCATATCCAGGGATGAGGTTTGTTTGTGTCAGGTATGGGAATGTAATGGCATCACGTGGATCGGTAATACCGGTGTGGCAGGAGCAGATTAAAAAAGGCCAACCAATTACAATCACAGAACCGTTTATGACTCGTTTTCTTATTAGCTTGGACCAAGCGGTTGATGTGCTGTTTACTGCTATAATAAAAGGCCATCCAGGGGATATATATATACCGTACCCATTACCAGCCACTACTATAGGTGATTTAGCCAGTGTTATAGCTAATGGCAGTAATTCCCAATTTGTTAATATCGGTAAACAACCTGGGGAGAAGTGGGATGAAATATTAATCACTAAAGAAGAAGCAACCAGAACAATGATACGAGGCAACTATTATGTTATAACAGACACTATAAAGGCAAAGCCGGTATTAGAAAAAGAATACATATCGAGTGATTATCTTATTACCAAAGAGCAATTAAGAACATTACTATTAAGATTAGGAATAATAAACGGAGGTAAGGGTTAATGTCTAAATGTTATATGCAGGCTAGGGTTGTTATCGCCTTGGGTTTAGTGGCTACGCTGATAGTAGCCGGCTCGCTACTATCAGGTTGCGGTGCGCTGGGTGATCCTATTGATGATATGTACACACAAGATATTACTCCGGGAACTGCTAATGAATACAGCATCGGCAGCGAAGAATCCCCTTATCTTGAAAGTTGGGTTACTACTACGCATGGCTCACTGGAAAGGGAAGGCCCGATGGGTTCTGGTGGTTACTGGCATGAATATAATGTTGGCGCTAGTTCTATTAGTAAAGGTGGGTCAGGTGCTACATTAATAAATCCAAATATATCAACTTTGGGCGGGTATAGATTAGATGACATTACAGAGGCATTGTACTTCACTACTCATATTGAAGATGATTGGGATGGGTTTACTAGAGCCATAGTAGAAATAGCCTTTGAGGTAAATGTGGATAATACCGCTGGATTAGATACCGATGCTGTCCAATTTCAAGTGGAGTGCTGGCACAAATATCCGGGTGAGTATGGTAATGGTGTTAATTCCCACGAAGGCAATACTGTGATAGGCAAATCAGACCAGCATCAATTATTTGTGCAGGAAATGCCGATTCATGATATAGGAACAGACCAGGTAATTACAATGAGAATAAACCTTAATACAATTACAAGTGATATTACAAATGTTATCGTTAATTATGTTGAATTTAAATACCAAACTAAAACTCCTACTAAGGAGGTTAATTAATGCAGTTTATTAAATCAAAGCCTTTTATAATTATAACAATCATACTAATTATCGCAACAGCACTATTCTCTAAATACGGTTTCAGCAAAGACTACCTGATATATGGTTTCTATTCCAGTATATTGTTAGCAATAGCACTATCCGATTGGGAGAAGCATATTATACCGAACAAACTTGTGCTTCTCGGGGCATTTTCTACGATTATAATTAGCTTTTTGTTTGGTGATGTTAAGCTGACTTTACTAGGTGGGGTACTGGGGTTACTATTTATGTTTCTACCTGTTAGGAAATTTAAGATGGGAGTGGGTGATGCTAAACTCGGTCTACTATCCGGGATGATGGTGGGATATCCGATAGTGGCGATATCAATAGCGATGCCCTGGATATTGAGTGTCTTTATACTTGGGCCACTATTCCTGTTAAACCGTATTAGTAGAAAAGATAAATTCCCATTTGGCGTCTTTATCTGTGCAGGTACTATATTAACTTTTCTATGGGGAGGTAGTATATGGCAACTGATAGCAGGGTAAAGGTTTTAATCTTAGGTGCTAACGGCATGCTGGGGCATAAACTCTACCAGGTGTTATCGAGTGATAGTAACCTTGATGTGTATGGTACGGTTAGGGGTGAGTGGGATGATATTAAGCAATATGGATTCTACAAGACCACAAAGGTTGCTAATTTTAGGAACACGATTGAAGGAGACTTGTTTGATTTAAATGAGTTATTGGAGGTTGTAGAACCGAATATAATTATCAACTGTATTGGCATTATAGATAAAGGCGTCAGTGTGTTTGATATGCTACGGGTAAATGCGCTATTCCCATTACAATTAAAGTTGTTATGCATTAATACTGGCGCTAAGTTAATCCATATCAGTACCGATTGTGTGTTCTCGGGCAAGGAAGGCAACTATACTGAGGGATGGCCAGCCGATGCCATAGATGCCTATGGTAAAACTAAATGGCTTGGTGAAGTAACTGGGGATAACGTGCTCACCATTCGTACATCACTAATAGGGCGTGAGTTGGTGCGTAGCCGTGGTTTATTAGAGTGGTTTATCAGTAATAGGGGTGGTACAGTGAATGGTTATAGTAATGCTATATTCTCCGGCTTTCCAACTATAACCATGGCAGGCATAATAAAGGATATAATACTTAACCATCCCGAGATCAACGGCTTGTATCACATAGCATCAGAGCCGATAGATAAGTACACCTTGTTAAATATGATTAACGATGAAATGTCTCTTGGTATTAAGGTAATAGATGCACCGGCTTTTAAGTGCGATAGAAGTCTCGATGCTACCAAGTTTAATAATGCAACAGGATTCAAACCGCAACCATGGGAGGAAATGATTGACGAACTTGATAGGGAATGCTGGCAGTATGAGAAATGGAGGTAAGATATGATTAAAGTAAAACAATTAGCTTTTGGTAAAATTAATCTAAAGCGTTATTTTGGGTTTAATTTTAATGGATGGGACCTCAGTAGTGTTGATTGGTGGGGATATTGGCTAGACCACTATTATATCAAGAGTGTAAATAGAGATGGGGAAATAACGGTTTACCTTGTATCTGAACCTTATGGCATTGGCGTAGATGATATGAAACAATTACTAAATATAGCAGAGAAATATAATTTAAATGTAACCATTGGCGGTAGCGCAAAGCATAATTCTGGTTGTTGTAGAATAATGGTGTCTAAGTTATGAAAGTAATGACGATACTTGGCACAAGGCCAGAGATAATTAGGCTGAGCCGCATAATACCTAAACTGGATGAGCTCTGTCAGCATATCTTGGTACATACCGGGCAGAACTTTGACCCAAGACTCAGTGATATATTCTTTCGAGAGCTGAAACTTCGGCAGCCCGACCACCATATAACTTCTTACGCAACAACTATCAGCGGCCACATAGCCAAGGTTTTTACCGATGTTGAAATGATAATAGATAAGCACCAGCCAGACAAGGTATTAATCTTAGGAGATACCAACAGTGGGTTAACAGCCATAATTATTAAGCGTAAAGGAATACCAGTTTATCACATGGAAGCCGGGAACCGTTGCTTTGATGACAGAGTGCCGGAGGAAGTGAATAGACATATTATCGACCATTGTAGCGATATACACATGCCCTACACAGAACGCAGTAGAACTAATCTATTAAGAGAAGGGATATCGAGCCACAAGATATATGTTACCGGTAATCCGATACATGAGGTTATAGAATATTACTCCGAGCAAATTAATAGTAGCAATATATTACAAACGTTGGATATTAAGGCAAAAGGATATTTTCTTGTTGAGGTTCACCGATCAGAAACAGTTGATAATAAGGATAGGCTAATTAAGATAATGAAATGTCTGAGCAATCTAAGTAATAAATACCACACACCAATAATATACAGCATGCACCCCCATACCAAAGATAGGATTGCCAGTTTTAACATTCAGCCATATACCGGTATTAGAATATGTGAACCGTTTGGCTTGTTTGATTTTGTGGCGCTAGAATTAAATGCCAAATGCGTTTTAACTGATAGTGGTACGGTGCCGGAAGAATGTACCATCCTGAATATTCCTTGCGTTACTTTGCGTGAAGTAACAGAAAGGCCAGAAATTATAGAATGTGGCAGTAATATTCTTGCAGGTGTTTTGCCAGAAGGCATAAAAAGTGCCGTTAACGTAGCATTAAGTAGTGACCCTTGCTGGACACCGCCGGATGGTTACACCGATAAAGACGTATCATCAAAGGTTATTCGGCTTATATTAGGAAGTACAAGGTAGTTAAACATTGATAATTGCTTTAATGCCACTAGATATTGATTTGGTGAAGCCTCATAAGGTTTTAAATGTGTTTCTGTTACCTTGTTCTACTAAAGTATTGATAAACTAACCCGATAACGATGGTAAACACCATAAAACTAAACATTGCGGTAATGGCGTAAAGGAAATACTGAATTATGGCCGCGTTACCACCAAAGAAACTATAGTCCCATTTTACCAGGTGAGCCATACCGTCAGTGATAAATTCCATATTCGGTACCGGCATAGTAAATAAGTTGAAAACTGATATTTCCCGGAATACTAAAACCTGATTAATAATAGAAGCATCGGCGGTGGCAATAAATGTTCCCTCTAATATCCTATTAATCAAGGTTAGCCCGAGAAAGCAGTAACTTAGAAAACCTACTAATTGCATTAAAGTACATCCCCCTGTTTACTAGCTGCTAATATAGCTGTAGCAGGAATAATAAAGAATAACATCATCCAGAAGTCTATTACATTCAATGTTACCCCGATCCACAGGCAACAAGTTATCACTATAAACTTAACGAATAAGCTCCCTGCTGTGCTTTGACGCATCAGATAACTAGTACAAAGACTGATAGCCAGTGTCACAAACCCAACTAATAGAGTAAATGGTAACTGCGCCGGTGTTCCCGTTGCTGTCGATAAGTCAATTATAACATCAGAACCAGGCGCGGTAGGACCCGGTGTGGTAGTAAAGTTCCCTGTAATATTGGCTGCTGCAACCCACGTTGCTACTGTTTCAGATAAACTCCATGCCGGCGCCTTGGCTTCTTCGATAGGTCTAAAGCTAACGGCTGTGGCAATTACATCAGCATCGCTTGAAGCACCCCTGAAAGATGGCGTGGCCGGATTTTCACCACTAGCACTTGAATCACTGAATGTAGCACCATATTCCCAAACCCACGATCCTCTTGCTAGAGCATTGTTATTTGCCATACTACCAGAGCCTACCCAAGTTACAGCAGCATCAGCAACACCATCATCGCCATCTGTACCATAGTCTACAATGGCTACTCCTGTGCCTTCATCGGCGTACCAGATATTAGTAGCATCGGCAGGTATCGTGCCATTATAAAGTCCTAATTCCTCGGCTACAGTTAAATCATCCGTTCCTACTGCTATATTTGCTTCAACTCCAATAAAACCATCAGTTGCTCCATCAAACCTTGATGCTATCACAAAATCAGCCCCGTTAGGAGCTGGACTTAAATCTACATCAGTATCATTCACCACATTATCTATAATTAATCTTGCCCCATTCGTTGACGAAATACTCAATATAACATGATGCCATACATCTTTTTCCCAAGATATGGCTGTACCCAACAGAGCAAAATCACCCACACCCAAAGTTGCTTTTTCAAAAGTTATCCTTCCTGTTGATTGTGAGAGATAAACTAATAAATAATTGGTACCGTTTATTCTTTTACCAAATAATTGCTGATTGGTTGCTAAATTAGAATTAAAGTCATTATCAAGTTTGAACCAAAGACTGATCCATAATTCTGGTGAGAAATTATGGATAACCCCTGCATTAATATTACTTGTAGCACTTCCAGTAAAATGTGGGGCTTGCCCTGATTGCCTCATATAGTCAGCATAAGGCAAAGCATTTTTAAGCCCATACTGCCAATCTAGTTCGGCTACATCAGGAACAGTTAATAAGTTCCCATCTGATATTCCATATAAATTCCCATCTACTTCTATGGCATGAACATCTTGGGGGAATATGCCGACAAGTTCAAAAACTGAGCCCGTATCAAAATTATCCGCCGAGGCTAAAGTTAAATCTATTCTTGTTATCGGGCTAGTATCTTCCCACCTACTTGACCATAGAAATACCTGAATATCTACCAGCCCACTAAGATTATAGTGATGTTTATGCCTATCTGCTTTTGAATAATTGGGTATTGTAACAACACCGCCTCCCCATTGGTTTGCCCCTAAACCATTAGCAGGTATCCGCATTAAATTCCGACTACCCGCAGTTCTAGCAGCAGTGACAGCACCCCCTAATCCCCTTATGTATTGAAAATCGTAATTAGCTAATACAACATCAGTATTATAACTAACAAAAATATAATCTCCGAGACCTAGGTCATCAGATTGAGCGTAAACTAATATTTGCAGAGCTTCATAACCTTGAGGGATATTATTAAATGTTATGGTAGCCACAGGTGCAATTAGTTCCTGTCTATCTATTACTGTTCTAGGTACTCGGTAGAGGCTGAATAAAGAACCTGTGGCAAGATTAACAGCGCCATTGCCGTAAAACTCTACTTGTGTTATGGCAACTGTATTGTTCCACCTGCCCGAATAAACACCTACCCTTGAAGTCGGTCCAACTGTTTCGTGATAGCCATTGAAGGTTAAGTAGTGGGGGTCATTAGTCGTTTCTGCGTATTGGTTTATAAACCCAACAAACGCACCAAAGGCATTAGCAGTTGCGTTATCTGCTGGTATCCATCCTATAAGATTATCATTGGCTGCAGCTGCCGAGGTTACTGCTGCCGTTCCCAATAACCTTTGAGTAAAGCTGGTTGCTCCACCGCCATCACCATTAAATTCTATTTCTAATTCATCTTCTGCCGCCGCTACTGTGCCTCTACCATATCCGATTACTGCCAAATCAGAGCCACCACCTGATATCGCTGTAAAATCTATCGTGCCTGGTGCAGCCAGCAAATCTTCTTCTACTAAGTATCTTTCATCTACTACACCAAGCCAGAAGGTGGAACCTGTGGCGAAGTTACCAGAACTAGGATAAAGTAGAATCGTATCAATATCATTAATATCAGCCCATCTACCAGCCACAGTTAATACTGAATATTCAGCCCCCCCCCCCATTGCAAGAAATGCTTTATGATTAGTAGTATTAAAAGCGTGAGGAAAGAGTATCGTTCCCCCACCAAAGGCATCTGCGTGTATGTTTGTGCCGGGTATATCTACCGTCCAAGAATAGGTTGTAGCAGTAACTCTGTTTGCAGAATCCGCTACGGCAACGCCCTTTAAATATTGGTAATTATAATTAGCACCCGCATCGCCATTAAATCTGATACGGACTACCTTACTACTAACCGCTTCAGAACTAGCAGCATTAACTACTAGTACCAAGTGCCTTGATGTAACCCCACCATAAGCATCCCACTCAGCAACTAAGATATCTATATTAGAAAATGTAACCGAAGCGGTGGCGGCAGTTAATTCCTGTTCTTCAAGTAAGATAACAGGTATTAAACCGCCACCCATATTAACAGCTACTGTGGTAAAGGTATCATAATCAGAGAAGTCATATTGATTGGCATTTAAGGAGTGGGTTATTGTGTGTTCCCCTGCTGCCACACTCGCCGCAATAACTGCATCGTCAATAGGACTGTCTATGTAGCCCTGTGTGTAACCTATTAAAAAGAAGTCTATATTAAGATTGGCGATTTGCCCTTCTATAATATGATCAGAATCACATTCCACAATACCCCAGTTATGACTTGCCGTTGGAACATAAATATTCTCTGCCCCACCATTACGCCTTAAACCATAATCCCCTGCGACCCCTGAAACCTCTACTATCACATGAGTAGTGCCTGCTGGAACTAATGCAGATAAATCAATGTCTGTCCAAGCCGCTGCCCCTGCTAAACTAATATCGTCCGCATCGGTATTAAATGTAAAATTACCTGTGATATATCCCATTAAATAGAAATCAACATCTATGCTTTCTATGTAGCCATCTATTATTTGCCCTGCATCGCTACCGACAACTGCATAATATATACCCGTAGCATTAGTATCTGGATGCCTGTTATCAACAGAGGCGTTCATGCGAAGTCCACTTTCCTGTGGGGCTACATTATTATTTATAACTGCTATAATAACGCCAGTGGCATCAGGGGCTTCAACAGATAAATCAATATCAGTCCATGCCAGTACTGGCACTAAGCTAATGTCATCCATAGCGGTTTTATAGGTTACATCTTCGCCAGTAAAGCCTACCAAATAGACATTAGATAATGTGTGATCCTCAAAATAGGCTTCAAATATATCATTACCATCAATACCAACCATTAGCCAACCATTATATGTGCCGTCTGCTCTTATATCATCGGCACTACCATTCATTCTAAACCCTACTTCTAATATCACCCCATCACAGATGTAATGCAGCACAACACCAGTAGCATGTCCGGGGACATAATCAGATACATCAACATCAGTCCATGCAGTAGAAGCACCTACAGTTAGTTCTATTGGTTCCTCAAAGTAAACTATACCCGAGATTTCATCGGTATCTGTCACAGAGATACTTGTCGCATCCCTTTTCTGATAAGGAAAACCAAAGTTGGAATCTGAGGTATCAATCCAACCATCTATTTCGTTCTCAAAATTGGATCCAGGGTAAAGAGAATCGGCATCATCTACCCGCATACCGGTAGCCCCAGGGAAGTAAACTATAGTTCCACCGGTACTATCGGCTGTATAAAGGTTGTAGTTTACGTAGGTGTCAGCACCAATAGTTTCAACAAAAAAGCTCCATAAATTAGTAAGGTATCCCGGCATAAATGGCACGTCATTACTGCCGGCATCCTGCACAGCTACATTATCTATATTGGCATTAGCGTAGCTTCCTGCTATCAGGTTAAGACTCGATATATTGCCTACAGTAGATACATAGTTAGCCAATGTGCCATTATTTGATACAGTAATACCCATCTTATATAAGGCACCGGTGACATCGCTGGCTAATGCAATAGTACCTGGTATCATTACCAGTAACAGGATAACCAGTAAAATATTAAGCAGTTTGCCTTTCATCACATCTCCTAATGCGGGAACTTAAATAACCTCATACCAGTATATATCCAACAAATTGCCACAATCAATCCAAGGTAGCCAAGCCCATAAAAACCTAGCTTGGCTGATATTACCAACAATAAAGAAACGTCTAGCGCCGCATCCCAATGGTTATTAGTAAGTTGGGTATTGCCAACAAATAGTGCGATAACACCCCCCATCACCATTAAAGTTGATACCAAGTCTCCGGTTGTATCAAACATATCAGCCCCCGCATCTTTAGCTGTCTGTACCCATGTCCCTGCATACTGCGTTTCAAGAGTGGCAATATAAGCATCTGTCCATGTCCTATCAGCCAAATCAATCTCTGTTACTGCCAATGGGAAAAGGCTTGGCGCTAATGCCTGTAAGCCAAATATAGTACCCCTAAAGTATGCTTGTCCAAATATACTTAATGTCCGGCCTGTCTCATCATCATTAATCAATGAATTAGGAGGGGAAAACGCCCACTGAACATCTAAGTCATGGGCAATCAGTAGTATATCGAGTGCTAGTTCAGCCTGTACTTCAGTAGTTATTACCGTAGCACTGTAGTCAACAGAGTTTATGGGATAGTCAAATGTAACCGGTGCTAAAAAGGTTAATGGGCTTTCGTTTAATCTTAGAGTATATCCAGCTATCGGGTCCCACAATAATCCTTCAGCAGCAGCAAAGTTCATACTGCCAGCCTGATAATTGTAACCATTATCAACATAAGCATATCCAGAAAAACTACCCAGTACCGTAATGCCATCGGTATCAAGAAACTCCCATACAAATGTTTCTGTTACTGATTCACCCGGCGGTAGTGTCGCATATGGTATAAGTTGTTCCCAAACAATAAGGAAGTCAGCAGTTTCAAGTATGTTTCGATAACACTTCTTAACAATTACAGAAGGTGTGCTATCTGGCTGGTCAGATCAGCCGCTGAAAGGATCGCTTTCTCAGCCGCTTC